>Ga0197142_1000049_pt1 | contig 93735 bp, 99 predicted proteins | sample GBS60_MetaG_FD_148614 | JGI IMG/M metagenome (GOLD analysis project Ga0197142, IMG submission 148614) | Sediment microbial communities from Great Boiling Springs, Gerlach, Nevada, United States - GBS 60_MetaG | ecosystem: Environmental > Aquatic > Thermal springs > Hot (42-90C) > Sediment... | reverse complement strand
CAGCTGGTTCTAAAAAAAGTTTTAATAGCACTAGATAACTTGATAATGGTAATTGTGATGCCTCATCTGCCGCACATAATTTAAACGAAATTATAAAAGAGTTAGAAGAAGACAATATTGCTTTAAAAAACAAAAATTTTTTTAAAGCACATAAGTTATTTCATGAAACCAATTATGTTGTTATTGTAAATGAAAAAAATCCTGTACAAAAACCAACAAAAGAGCAGTTAAAGGCAATCTTTACTGGAAAAATTACAAATTGGAAAGAAGTAGATGATTCTGATTTACCTATAGATGTTATATGGGGTAAGCTTTCTACAGGCACAAAATATGAAGTAAAGAAGCAAATTCTTGATAATGAAAATCCTGTAGAAAGTAAAAAAGAAGCAACAACAGACTTATCAATATTAAATATCGTAGCTGTAGATCCAAAAGCAATATGTGTTTTTGCAAAATTTTATATAAAAAACCAGAAAATATATCTAATACACCTGAAATAACATCGAAACCAATTATTCTTATAATACTCGGAGAGCCTTTAAAAATAGTCAAACTTTTTTTGATTATTCATCAAAGAAGGACATTAATATATAAACGAATAGTTTATAGCTTTTTATAAGTTTAAAGAGGGTCTTTAAAATTTATAGATAAGTGACTCACATTTATGATATAAATTTATTAATGCGTTCTCATTTCCTCATTGGCTTACAACACATAAGATTTAGCTTATAAAAGTTTAATTTTCACTTGAAAATAAAGAAAATGGTTTTTATATTATAAACATGATTACAGATTATGAAATTAAAGCGATAGATAATATAGTTTGCTTGCCTGGAACAGGTATATTAAGAGCCGTTATAGAATTGCCATTTGATATATCATATCTATTCCCTTATATAAATGGTTTTGTAAAAAAAGCGAGGTATTTGCCTAAAATCCCATGGATTCGATTTTCCTTTTCTGGTTATCCCGATAAATTATTATTAAAGAAATATGATATTGCCTGTAAACCAAACCAGATTATAATTGGTAAGTTTTTGTCCAGTGAAGAGGCAAAGGATATAATTAAACAAGCTTTAGATTTTCTAAACTACATTGACAGTAATAAGGATAAAATAAAGCCAAACTATAAAGAATGGGCTCAACCATCTGCTATTACTATCTTAAAATATTTACCACAAACTAACTGTAGAAAATGTGGATTTCAAAGTTGTATGGCCTTTGCCGTGAAACTTTCACAGGGAGAAGTAGAACTTCAGCAATGTACAGAAATAAGCCAACAGAAACTCGAAGAGTTAAAAGAAGTGCTTTAAATTTTAGTTATCAATATTATTAGACAGCAATTAAGTATTCTCAATAGCTTGTTTTTTTGCGTTCCGAATGCTTTTCAAATATTTTCCTAAAATGGTATCCATAAATAGCAAAAGTAACAGCTATAGCAAGAAGACGTGGTTTTTTTAATATTGACCAGCTTAAAAGCTTCCAATAATAGAATCTCCCTTTATTCCATAAACCGAGGACAAAAAGAGACTTTATAAAGGCAAGGAAGTATTCTGATTTATAATGAAAAAGCTTTGGGTTACTTGGTTTGTAATCCTTCAAGAATCTCATAATGCGATTATATAAGTTCTCTGGTTTATATATGGTCTTTACAATCCTCTCATAACCTGCGACTAAACATTCCATATCCATTTTTGGTATTATATTTGTTGAAAAATCGGTGTTATCGCCTGTCATATATTTTAAAATTCTACCTTGAGCGCTTAATTTTTTAAAAAGTTTTGTCTTTACAGGTGCATTCAAAATACCCACCATAGCAGTAACAATATTTGATTTTTCTATAAAATCAATAAGTCTATCAAAAATATTAGGTGGGTCATTATCGAATCCCACAATGAACCCAGCCATTACATCAAAGCCATAGCTTTGTATTTTTTTTACGCTGTCTATTAAATCTCTATTCTTATTCTGGTTTTTACTACACTCCTCAAGACTTTCATAATTTGGTGATTCTATGCCAATAAAAAGATTCAAAAAATTTGCATCAACCATAAGTTTAATTAACTTATCATCATCCGCAAGATTAATTGATACCTGAGTAATAAATGCAAAGGGATAATGTTTCGCTTTTTGCCACTCAATGATTGCAGGTAAGATTTGTTCTTTTAAATGCTTTTTATTGCTTATAAAGTTGTCATCAACAAAAAAAACACCACCTCTCCAACCTAAACTATATATCATTTCTAACTCATTTATAATTTGTTCTACCTCTTTAGTTCTTGGCTTTCTTCCAAAAAGTGTAGTTATTTCACAAAAATCGCATTCAAAAGGACACCCCCTTGAATACTGAATACACATAGCTGCATAATCGTTAAAATCTATTAAATCATAAGAAGGAGCAGGACTTCTTGTTAAATCAGCCCATTCATCGGTAGTATATACGTTTTTTAAGTTACCATTACGCAAATCATTTATAAACAGTGGAATAGTTATTTCTCCTTCGTTTAACACAAAATAATCTATGCCATCAAATTCATGGTATCTTGAAGTAAATAATGGACCGCCTGCAACTATAGGTTTCCCAAAAGCTTTAATCCTTTTAATAACTTCTTTAGCTGACCTCTCCTGAACGGATATAGCACTAATAAAAACATAATCAGCCCATAAAATATGTTCTTTTTTCAAATCAGATACATTTAAATCTACCAGTCTCTTTTCCCAATTTGAAGGTAGTAAAGATGCAACCGTAAATAACCCAAGTGGTGGAAAACTTGCCTTTTTACCTATAAATTTTAGAGCATATTTAAAACTCCAAAAAGTTTCTGGATATTGTGGATACACTAATAAAACTTTCATAACACATATTTATAAAACATTTTTTATCACCTAAACCTTTTAAATACTGTAAATCTAGATCTTATTCTTCTACAAAAATAGCATCAACGGGGCAATTATCTTTTGCTTCCTTTACTTTGTCTTCTAATTCTTTAGGAACAACTTCAACCTTAATATAAGCCTTATCCTCTTCTAACCCAAACACCTCAGGACAAGTATCTATACAAAGTCCACAACCAATACATATATCCTTGTCAACACATGCCTTCATAAGACCTCCATAAAATTATATTCTATTTACTGGTTGTTCTAAAGGATTATCAAACCATTTAAAATAGTTTCTCACACCTTCTTTGCCAGCATTTATTAACTCTATTTTTTGTTCATTACTTAAACTAAATTGAGTAGTTTTAACACCCTTTGTATCTATATATATTGTTCTTTGCCAGTCATCACTATGAAGGTGCATACTTTCTTGAATATTCAAAAGAGCAAAAAGAACTGCTTTTGTAAAATCAAAGAAATTATTTATAGGATTTCTTACTGGTTCCGCCTGATCCCGAAAAACTGCTATCTCCTTTGCAGTATCTAATCTAAATCCTAAAGTCTCTTTGTTATAAACATAAGGAGATATATTTTTTTTGTAACTTTTAAGTTCTACATTATGTTTATCATAATAATTTGTTCTTCTTGCACATTCAGCATTTTCAATGTATTTTTCTCTATCAAATAATTTTATTGGGTAGTTATCTATCAAGCCACCATCGCAAAAATAATCATTTCTCACATTAACTATTGGAACAAAAAGAAAAGGGATGGACATAGATATTCTTACTGCATCTGCTATGCACATTCTTGGTGTATGTTCATAAGAAAACACTTCTGCAAAACCCGTAGATAAATTTGTTCCTATTATATATAGTTCTTTAAAACCGTTTTCATTTTTCATACCTATCAAATCATTAAATGTTGCATTTTTGTTGCCTGTTTTTTTCTCTATTACCATACCTATCCATTCTCTGAATTTATCGCCCTTATACCACCCATATTTACCTATTATACGCTTTATATCTCTTATAACACCCAATGAATCATCAAAAAACTCTTCAAAGTTTTGTTTTAATACAATTTCTTTAATTTCTTCAATACTATAGTTAAGAGCAACCAATGTTGCAGTTATAGCACCAGCTGATGCCCCACCTACCCTTTTTATATTGCTTAAAATGCCCTTTATCTGTAATTCCTCAAGAGCACCAATATAAGCAATACCTTTTGCTCCACCGCCTTCGAAAACAAGATTTCTAAAGTGGTATTTCATATTTAATTATTTAATTAAAGCAAAAAAAATTTTTTTTTGCAACTAAGTTTAAAAAGATTTTTTATATATTTTGGTTTATAATTTATAATTATTGAGTATTGAGGAGGTTAAAATGAAAAAAATAGTTTTATTGATTTTTTTCCTATTTTTATTTAGCAATCCATTATATTCTCAAACAAGTTTTAGTATATCAGTTAAAGATGAAGAATCGGGATTTGCATTTTCAATAAGTAATTTTTATAAAGTTCCAGAAAGAGAGGTTATTATAATTAAAAATAGGGGTATTCCAGAAGAAGAACTTCCAGTTGTTTTTTTCATTGCATCAAAGGCTAAAGTAAAACCACAAACAATTATAGATTTAAGACTCAAAGGTTTGTCATGGATGGATATATCGCTTAAATATGGTTTAACTGCTGATGTATATTATGTGCCTGTTAAAGGTGAAGTAGGACCACCCTTTGGCAAGGCTTATGGACATTTCAAAAAACATCATAAACATAAATGGAAAGAAATAAGATTAGATGATGATGACATAATTAATCTTGTCAATTTAAAGTTTATATCTGAATATCATGGCATTGAACCTGATATAATCATTAAACAAAAAGCTGAAGGTAAAAGATATGTAGTTATTGACAAAGAATTTAAAGAAAAGAAACATAAACATAAAAAAGAAAAAGATAAGAAAAAGAAGTATAAAAAACACAAAGATAATGATTAAATTTAAGGGGCAGAACCTCTGCCCCTTATATCATGCTCAAGACAATCCGCTTTTATTACCTCCACATGAACTATAACTGCTACCACTATAATTAATCCCAAGATTAGGTGCAGAAATGAGTTTTTCCACATTTTCACTACTACACTTTGGGCACTTGGTTTTCTCTTCACTGGATAATACAAACATTTCAAACTCAAAACCACATTTTTTACATTGATATTCATAGATTGGCATATATGTCACTCCTTATTCGCAAGATTTAATACCTAACAATGAAAGAATTTTACACAACGGACAAAAACCTGTAAAAGCCGACTGAATCATGTTAAGACCAACAAAAATTGTGAATAAAAACCAATAAGGACTGTAGTAATAACCAAGAGCTACTGAAATAATAACAAACGTTCCAGCAACAACTCTTATAATTTTGTCTTGAGGTGATGGTTTCGCCATAAAATATTCCTCCTTTATTTTTTTTATTTTTGTCTTTTGTGTAAATAATAGAGAACCGGGACAACCATTCTCGACAATATTGTTGCTGCAACTTCACCAGCCATAAGTGATATAGCAAGTCCCTGAAATATAGGATCAAATAATATAACAAAGGCCCCTACAACTACAGCGGAAGCCGTTAAAAGCATTGGTCTAAAACGAACTGCTCCTGCATCTACTACAGCATCTTCAAGTCTCATGCCTTCTTTAAGTCTTAATTCAATAAAATCACCAAGTATGATAGAGTTTCTAACAACAATACCAGCTCCTGCTATAAAACCTATCATAGATGTGGCAGTAAAAAATGCCCCCATTAAAGCATGTCCTGGTATGATGCCTACAAGACTTAGCGGTATGGGTGCCATAATTACAAAAGGTACCATATAATCACCAAACCAACCAACTACAAGTACATAAATAATTATCAAGACCGCACTAAAGGCAAGTCCTAAATCTCTGAAAACTTCATATGTTATATGCCATTCACCATCCCATTTCATTGAATATTTTTCTGTTGAAAAAGGCTGTGCAAGAACATGTTTTTCAAGTCGATAACCTTCTTTTAGTTTAAGTTCATCTATCTTTTTATTAAGTTTCATAATAGCATAAACAGGGCTTTCTTCTTTACCAGAGACATCAGCAGTAACATATACAACCCTTTTCAAGTTCTTACGATAGATTGACTTATCAATATGTGTTTTCTCAATATTTACTAGCTCACCTAAGGGAATAAGAGAACCATTAGCACTCCTTACTTTTAAAGATAAGATATCTGAATATCTTGTCCTATTTTCCTTTGGTGATTTTATAAGCAATTCAACATATTCTTTCTCATTCTCAATATGTACAAGTCCAGCTATCTTACCAGCCATAGCAGTATTTATTGTCTCAACTATCTCATATGTCGATACGCCTAACCTCCCAGCCTTCTCGTTATCTACATTTAACTTTATTTTAGGTTGTTCATCTTCCACAAACCAATCAACATCTACTACACCTTGAGTACTTTCAAAAATTTTCTTAATCTCTCTTGCTATTTCTATTTGTCTATCATATTCAGGCCCATACACTTCAGCTACAAGGGTCTGAATTACAGGGGGACCTGGAGGTATTTCTACTATTTTTACACTTGCACCAGGATAAGATTTTGCAATTCTTTCTATGTCAGGCCTTATTCTCTTTGCAATGTCATGGCTTTGTTCTTTTCGTTCATTTTTTGGCTTTAAATTTACTTGTATATCAGCCTGATGGGGCTGGTTTCTTAAAAAATAATGTCTTACAAGACCATTGAAATTATAAGGAGAAGATGTTCCTACATATAATTGGAAGTTTGTAACTTCAGGAACAGTTTTAATATACTTTGCGATAGCAGACGTAACTTCATAGGTCTTCTCAAGTGGTGTCCCCTCTGGCATATCAATTACAATCTGAAATTCAGATTTATTATCAAATGGCAACATTTTTACTTTCACAACTTTAAAATAAATCAAAGAACAGGCAGAAAGAAAAAGTATTACAACTATAGTTAAAAATATATGTCTGTGTTTTGGAGAGCTTATAAGGATTCCCATATATTTTCTGTAAATTTTTGTAAAAAAATCCTCGCTTTCATGATGAGCTTCTCTTTCTCTTAAAGGTGCCAAAAATTTTACTGAAGCCCAAGGTGTAACTATAAAGGCAACTGCCATAGAAAGTAACATTGCAACTGAGGCACCTACAGGTATAGGTCTCATATATGGTCCCATTAATCCTCTTACAAATGCCATTGGCAATATAGCCGCAATAACAGTTAATGTAGCTAAAATTAAAGGACTTCTTACTTCACTAACTGCTCCAACAACAGTTTCAATAACAGATTTTTCTTTATTTTCAGGCAAATGAAAATGTCTTACTATATTTTCAACATCAACAATCGGATCATCAACAAGAATTCCTATACTAAAAATTAGAGCAAATAATGTTACCCTGTTTAATGTATACCCCATAAAATAGTAAACTGCTAATGTTAATGCCAACACTACTGGAACTGCTATAAATACTACTATACCTGCTCTAATGCCTAAAAAGAATGCAATGAGTATGGTTACAGAAACAACTGCTATAATAAGATGTTTTAATAACTCATTAGATTTTTCTTTTGCGGTTTCTCCATAATTTCTTGTGACAGTAACTTCAACATCCTTTGGTATTAAATTACCTTTTAATAATTCCACCTTTTCCAATACTTTTTCTGCTATTACAGTTGCATTTTTACCCTTTCTTTTTGCAATACTAATTGTAACAGCTGGCTCTACTTCTTCTTTGCCTTTATCACCATAAAGAACATAATTATTAACTTCTTCAGGACCATCTACTATTCTTGCTATATCTTTCAAAAATATGGGTTTACCTGAGGCATTTAGCACCACCTTTTCTAGGTCTTCCTTTGAGCTAATAAATTTTCCTGTTTCAATATTTATAACCTCATTATTACTAACTAAACTACCTGTATGGAGGTTTTGGTTTATATAAGAAAGTTGTCTCACTACTTCAACTGGGGTAATTCCATAACCCGATAGTTTCTCTGGTATGATTTCGACCCTTATTTGTCTCTTATAACCACCAATGATTTTAGTTTCGGATACATCATCAAGACTTTTAATTTGGTCACATAATTGAGCTGCAATTCTTCTTAATGTATATGAGTCATAACTTTTACCATGTAATGTTAAAGCAAGGATAGGAACGTCATCTATAGATCTGAATTTTACAAGTGGCTGGATTACACCAGGTGGAATAATATCAAAATTTGAATAAAGCTTATTATAAAGTTTTGTAAGGCTTTTTTCTTCATCCTCGCCGACGTAAAACCTAACAACAGTCATATTCATCCCTTCTGAAGCAGTAGAATAGATATATTCTACACCTGGAATCTCCCACAATTTTTTCTCCATCGGTATTGTCACTCTCTCTTCAACTTCCTTTGCAGAAGCGCCTGGCATAGCAACAAATACGTCGAACATAGGAACTTTAATCTGAGGCTCTTCTTCTCTCGGTGTAGAGAAAACAGAAAATATACCCAATAATAATGATGCAATAACTATTAAAGGGGTAATCTTTGAATCAACAAAGGATCTTGTAATCCTATCTATAATATTATGTTCTTTTTTGAACATAGCATGCCTCCTGTTCTTTCACTCTACAAACACCCCTTCTTTTACTTGTTCATTTATATTTTTTACAATTTCTTCACCTTCATTTAAACCACTTAAAATTTCTATATTGTTGTCAACTTCTTTACCGATCCTTACTAGTCTTAATGACAACTTTTTATCACTGCCCACAACATATACATAGTTTAGTTGTCCTCTCGTATAAATAGCACTCTTTGGTACATAGATTGTTGTCTTTTTACCAATACTAATTTTTACAGTCCCATATAAACCAATTGCTAAGTTTTTATCCTTGGGCAAATCAACTTTGAGTTTAAATGTTCTTGTTTGTGTATCTATTGCAGGCACAAACTCACTAACAACACCTTTAAACTCCTTCTTTAAAACATCTATAAACACTGGCACAACTATGCCTTTTTTAATCACTCCTAACACCTTTTCATCTGCATTTACTTCTATTCTTAAACTATCTTCTGGTTCAATTGTAATCAAATGCATACCTGGCAATACATTCACACCAGTGTTAACATGTTTCTTTGTAACAACACCAGAAACAGGTGAATAAATATATAAATAGGATTCCATCCCTTTAACTCTTGCTTTTTCTGCTTCTGCTTGCTTTACAAGCTTCTCAAGCCTTTCAACCTCTCCCTTTGCAACGAGGTAATTTGTTTCTTTAATTTCATACTCCTGTCTCGATATTGCCTGCTCTTTAAAAAGATTTTCATATCTTTTAAAAGTATTTTCTGCTAACTTTTCATTTGCTTTTGCTGTGGCAAGTGCTTTTTTTGCTTCTTCAATCGCCGCATCTGCCCTTTCCATCATTGCTTTTACTTCAGGAGAATCTATTTGAATTAATAATTTGCCTTTATTAACTTTATCTCCTTCATTTACATTAACTTGAACTACCGTACCCATAGTTTTAGAAACAATATCAACAGGATTTTTAGACACAATAGATCCTGAGACTTCGTATAAATCTTGTGTTTCTACCTTTGTGACCTTATAAAGTTCTACTTTTACCTTCTCAATTTTTTCTTCAACCTTTTTAGTATCTTTACCTGTACATGATGAAAGTATTAATAATCCAGCAATTAACAAACTCCATATCCTCATATAGAACCTCCTTTTTACTCTTTTAAAACTGCTTGTAGAAAAATACCTGATTCATACAATGCCTTACCCAATGCTTCAAAATAAGACATTTCTGCATTAACATAATTAGTTTTTGCTGAAACTAAGGCAACTTCTGCATCAAGCATCTCAACCATTGTAGATAAATTATTTTCATATCTTAGCTTGATCAACCTAAAAGTTTCTTCTGCATGTTTTAAAGCTTCCTTAGCAACATCAAATCTTTTTCTTGCCTCTTCAACCCTTAAATAACTTTCCTTTACTCTAAATTTCACTTCTTTTATCTTTTGTTGCATGTATTCTTTAGCTTTTTCATATTCATAATTTGATTTTTTTATTTCATCATATCTTGTTTTTTCAAACAAATCCCACCTTAAGTATACACCTGCAACGTAACCACTGCCATCACGCCCTAAAGGAGCACTTTTATCATTATTGTAATAGTTTGCAGATAGAAATACTTTGGGATAATATTTTGATTTATTAATTTCTATACCACCCTTTGCTATTTCTACATTATAACTTTGAGAGATTAAATCTTTTCTATTTTCCACCGCTGTCTTAATTGCATCTTCTAAGGATGGTAATTGAAATAACATAGATAAATCTTCTCCTTTAACATCAAAACCTTCTTCTTTAGAAAGAACTAATCCCAATGCCTTTTTAGCTACTTCTATATCATTTTTCGCCTTTATTACCTCTGCTTCCTTATCTTTTAAGAAAACAAAAGCCCTTAGTTCATCCGACCTTATACCGAGTCCGTTTTTCACTCTTAACCTGGCAATTCTTTCAATCTCTTTAGCATCATCAAGTGCTTTTTCAGCTACTTCTCCCATCGACTTTGCTCTAACTACATTAATATAAGCTCTAAAAACTTCAAAACCTATATCTTCTTGAAACTGCTTAAAATCACTTGTTGATGATAGATAAAGTTTATTTTTAATATTTTTATTCACAAATAGTTCTCTTACATACAAAGGCATTTCAAGACTAACAGTTGTTTGGAAATTATGTGTTTCACCAGGATTAAAAAAATTATTCATTGATAGCCTTTCCTGGTTTAGCTTGGTAAAGACACTATAAGAGTTATAATTACCCACCGTATATCTCTCTTCAAAAAATAATTTCGGATAAAAGGCACTTTTAGAAGCATTGGCTTCTTCCCTAACTGAAAAAAGACCATACTCTTTAGATTTAACATAGTGATTGGATTGAATTGCAGTACTTATAGCATCTTTTAATGAAATGATTTGGCTACAATATACTCTTTCATTTACAAAAATAAAAATGAATAAAAGCATTATTAATCCAATCTTTCTCATCTGTTTCACCTCCAATTCTATATTAATCATTATATATATTTTTTTGAATATATCAAGAAAAAAAATAAATTAGTAAGATAATTAATGAAAACAACATTTTATATAAATATCATGTTTTTTGAAAAAGTAAATGCTATAGAGTTTCGAATTTTTTTTTCAAGATGGGTTTATTCATACTACCAGTTTTGTAGCCCTCTAAATCGAGAGCAACATATAAAAATCCTAATCTTTGAAGACCTTCTATTATCACTTTGCGCTTTTCTAATATACTTTCCATATCTTTTTCATTAACCTCAATTCTTGCAATCTCACCATGCACCCTAACACGTACACCACTGAATCCCAGATTTTCCAGAAAAGCCTCTGACACATCAATTTTTTTTAAAATATTTACATCAATTCTAACACCATAAGGAATCCTTGAAGCAAGGCAAGCTTTTGAAGGTTTATTGTAAGTTTGTAAACCATATCTTCTTGACAATTCTCTTATATCTTTTTTCTCCAACCCTGCAATTAGTAAAGGGCTTATTATACCATGTTCTTCAACGGCCTTTCTGCCAGGTCTATAGTCCTTAATATCATCTGCATTACTGCCTTCAAAAATTACATCGAAACCTTTTTTCTCTTTTATTTTTTTTGCAGAGGAAAATAGATGAGTTTTACAATAATAACATCTATCAACTGGGTTTTTAGCAAACCTATCGTCCTTCAATTCTTCTGTATACAGGATTTCGTAGTTTATATCATAATTCTTGCAAAATTGAACAGCTTCTTTTTTTTCTCTTTCTGGATAAGTTTCAGAATCCGCAATTAATGCTAAAACATTCTCTTTGCCTAAATACTTGAAAGTTAAAAAAAGAAGAAGGGTGCTATCAACACCCCCTGAATAGGCAACAACAGCACTTTTATAAAGTTTGATTGTTTCTTCTAATTTTTTTTCTTTTTCTAACAGAGTCATAAAATCATTTTTTTCAGTATAGAATCATCTATTGGTTTATCGTAAGATGCTTCTTGGTTGATAACACCTTCTATTTTAAGGTTTAAAATGTCTCCTTTTGCATCAGAATACCTATACAGAATTTTTAAAACTATCTCAGGTAGCTCACCTTTAAAATCTTTTATCAATACAGTAGGTCCTTTAGGTTTTATGCAGTAGATAATTACATCCTTCTCTGCATTAAAGGAGTATGAAAGTTTAACACATTCTTCTTCATCCCTTCCCACAATAATCTTTAGATGCTCAGAAATTCTTATATGTCTACCTATTTTTAAAAGCTTTATATCTTCGATTGTATAATCCTTTTTATATGTAAATAAATCTTTAACACGATTTGCTATAAACCTATCTGTTAAAAGACACCCACCTGCAGGACAGGGATAATCTATATTATTAACCTTAGCTATTGATATCTGTTCTTTCCTACCCCTGCCGCTTATCCCAAGAAGTTTTTCTCTATCTATCCATCCCATTCTTTCAGGTAGTGTAGGAGGCAGTAACTTTGCAGAAAGTGGACGTATTAAAATATCTTCAACACCAGCTTCTTTTTCAATTAGCTTTAAAGTATCCCTTCTTTGAGACATCGGCCTTTGCCCAACAACCTCACCTGAAATGAGAAAACTTGCTCCCTCATCGACCATAACTTCTTTAGCTTTTTTAAAAATATATATCCTGCAATCAATGCAAGGGTTCATATTCGAGCCATAACCAAATTTAGGAGATTCAACTAACTTAAAATAATCAAGCCCTTTTGGAATAACTTTAAGAGGCACACCTAATTCTTTTGCTGCTTTAGCAGCAGCACTACATTCTGAGTTTTTTGAAGTACATGTACAAAAAGGAGATGTAAAGTTTAACGCAATTACATCTATCCCTTGATCTTTTATTAATTTGATTGCAAGGGAACTATCAAGTCCACCTGAAAGTAATGCTATGGCTTTCATATTCTATATTATATACTAACTTTGTCTTTGATTGATAAACATTTTATCTAATTAACAAAACAAAGAGAAAAAAAATGTAGAAAGTATAAAAGAATCAATAGTCCCAGCGGGATTCGAACCCGCGTTTTTGCCGTGAGAGGGCAATGTCCTAGGCCTCTAGACGATGGGACCATATAAGAAAAAACTGGGAGACTAGGATTCGAACCTAGATTAACGGAGTCAGAGTCCGCTGTCCTGCCGTTAGACGATCTCCCAATCTTTTAAATATTTTATCAATCTCTTTACTTTTTTCAACATTTTTCTTAAAAAACTCGCAAAAAAGCGGGGGCTTAATTTCTAAAAATTTTACTCTGAACATACACCAAGATCGGTGCGCAGTTTCCCTCCCCCAAATTTCTTTTCCTCTTCTCTATCCGGTGCAAGTATATAGGCCTGCATCGTATTTGATTATAGCTACAAGAACAAGATTAACTGCTTATTCCTATAAATTGACCTCGGTTTTTGGATTTAATGTTATATAGTTAATAACACATATTGCAAAGAGTATGATTAAATTCAAAATGGACAATGGGAAGGATTTTTGTGGAAAATCTGCTAAAATATGCATTACTTCTTGACCAGTTCTTAGAATTAATGTAGATTCTTACGTTGAATATCTCTAAATAAGGCTTCAAAAGATACTTACAGAATTATACTGTAACTTTTTTCAACAAAAGTTAAAATTAATTATTCACCAATATTATCCAAATCTTCCTGTAATATACTCCTCTGTCAGTTTTTCTTCGGGAACAGTAAAGATTTTTTCTGTTTTGTTAAACTCTATAAGCTCTCCCAAAAACATAAATCCTGCATAGTCTGAAATTCTTGCTGCCTGCTGCAAATTGTGGGTAACAATGATTATGGTCAGTTTTTCTTTAAGTTCAATAAGTAGTTCTTCTATTTTAGAAGTAGAAATGGGATCTAAAGCAGATGTGGGCTCATCAAAAAGGATAACATCTGGTTCTATCGCTATAGCTCTTGCAATACAGAGTCTTTGTTGTTGTCCACCAGAAAGGGTATATGCATTTTCTTCAAGCCTATCCCTTACTTCATCCCACAAAGCCGAAGCCTTAAGTGCCCACTCAACTTTTTCTTTTATTAATTTTTTATCTCTAACTCCATTAACTTTTAATCCATAAGCAACATTTTCAAATATTGATTTTGGAAAGGGATTTGGCTTTTGAAAGACCATTCCTATCTTTCTTCTTAAATCTAATAAATCAACTTTTTTGTCAACTATGTTTATACCGTAGGGGTTAATATATATCGCTCCTTCGTATTTTGAATCTGCATAAAGGTCGTGCATCCTGTTTAAACATCTTAATAATGTTGTTTTCCCACATCCACTTGGGCCTATTAATGCGGTTATTTTTTTAGTAGGCAATTTTAAATTTATATTTTTCAAAGCTTGAAAATCTCCATAATAAAAGTTTAAACCTCTGATCTCAATCTTGATATCACTTTCAAAGTTAATCATTTTGCCCTCATAAGTTCTTGACATGGTCTTTTCTTTATTATCAGTAATTGTGTACTTTATACCATCTGTAAATATATTGTCTATTACCATATGTATTTCCTTCTTACTTTTAGTCTAATGTAGTAGGCTAATGCGTTCATTACAACCGTTAAAACAAGCAATATAAAGCCTGCTGCAGCTGCATTAATCTGAAAGCCTGCTTGTGGGCGAGAAACCCAGTTAAATATCTGTATAGGCAAAACAGTAAAAGGTGACATTAAAACTTCCCAGTATTTAGCAAAAGATATATAAGGGAATTCTGCTATAAAAGGATTAGGCGGTAAAAAAGCTATAAAAGTTAATGCACCTATTGTAATTAAAGGAGCTGTTTCACCAATTGCCCTTGATGCCCCTATGATTAATCCCGTCAAAATTCCTCCTAAAGAATAAGGCAGTATATGATCTCTTACAGTATCCCACTTTGTAGCCCCCACTGCATAGGCAGCTTCTCTAATATCTTTTGGAATTCTTCTTATAGCTTCTCTTGTATTTACCACAATAACCGGTAACATCAAAATGCTTAATGTTAAGCCTGCGGTAAGTATGCTTTCACCAAGCTTAAACCTGTATACAAAAATTCCCAAAGCTAAAAGTCCATAAATTATCGCTGGCACAGCAGCAAGATTATTAATATTTAGTTCTATAATTTTTTCAATTTTTCCTATAAAGCCTCTTTTTTTCGCATACTCTTCAAGATAAATCCCTGCTGGCACACCAATTAGAAGTGACCAGAATATAGCTCCTGCCATAACAAGTAATGTGCCCACCCAACCAGACAGTATCCCCGCTTTATCTGGAAACCTTGAAGGAAAGGAGATATAAAAATTTGGGTCTTTCAGTTTTACGAAACCATCTAAAAAAATATCAAAAACAAGGGTGAAAATAAAGGATACTACTAAAAACAAGGCAATAAAACCAAAAGTAGGGAATATTATGTCAGATTTAATTTTTTTATATTTTGGTATCCTGTCTACATTCTTCATGCTAATATGTCTCTCTTATTTTTGATTTTAACCACAGAGCGATACTGTTAAAAATAAAAGCAATTAGAAATAGTGTAAATCCCACTGCAAAAATTGATAAATACTCGATGGAACCAAATGGTAAGTCACCAAGTGCTACCTGCACTATATAACCGGTCATAGTCTGTATAGGTAGTCTTGGGTCAATTGTTAAATTGGGATACATGCCAGCTGATATTGCTACAACCATCGTTTCTCCTACAGCCCTTGATGCTCCGAGAATAAATCCTGCAACTATTCCAGATATTGATGCGGGAATTATTATCTTTATAGCAGTCCAGAACTTTGTTGCACCTAAAGCATAAGAAGCTTCTCTTATACGTTGGGGCACTCCTTTCATCGCATCTTCTGCCATTGATGCAGTATAGGGAAGTATCATAAAACCCAAAACAATTCCAGGAGCTAATGAATTAAAACTTTCAAGATTAGGCACAATTTTTTGTAAAAGGGGTGTTACAAATAATAGTGTAAAATATCCATATACAACTGTTGGAACTGCCTCTAAAAATTCTATTATAGGTTTTGCAATCTCCTTAATTGTATCAGAGGCATATTCGCTTAAGTAGATTGCAATTAAAAGTCCAAGTGGGATTGAAACAACCATAGCAATTGCTGCTATAAGAAAGGTGCCAGAGATAAGAGGCCAGATACCGAATTTTTTTGTAGCAAAAACTGGTGTCCATTCTTTTTCAGTAAGAAACTCTTTGATTGATACGATTTTAAAAAACTGGAAGGTATCCACAATAAGAACATAAATAATTCCTATTGTGATAAAAATGGTGATAAAGCTGGCGGTTAAAAATACCGCCAGCATAAACTTATCTACGTACTTTTTGTAACCTAAACTACTAAACATTTTAAATCTTACCTTGCTTCTCTTTTAAGAAGTTCTTCGACAGTCAAACCTACCTCTAACTCACCACCAAAAACAGTTCCCACCTGCATTTTCTTAAATCTTGCTTGAGCCTTTAAATAGGCATTTGATGGAAGTGGTATGTATCCAACCTGTTTTGATATTTTTGAAGCATTTTTCAGATAAAACTCAACAAACTCCTTAACTTCTGGTTTTTCCTTGGCAGATTTTTCATTCACATAGATAAAAATAGGTCTCGAAAGAGGTTGATAGGTTCCTTTCATCACAGCCTTCTCACTGGGCATTACACAGTCACCTGTTTTGGGATTTTTAATTGCTAATGGTTTAACTTTTCCTTTATTTTCAGTTACATAAGCTAATCCTACATAACCAAGTGCCCCTACATCCTTTATTACTGCATTCATGATAACATTGTCATCTTCACTTGCAACATAATCACCTCTACTCGATTTTGCCTTTCCAACAACAGCTTCTGTGAAATAATCAAAGGTTCCTGAATCAGCACCAGGACCTGCAAGTCTTAATGTTCTATCAGGCCAATTTGGATTCACCTGTTTCCAGTTATTTATATTTCCCTGAGCAGCTGGTTCCCACATTTTCTTAAGTTCGTCAACGGTTACACAATTATCTTTAATCCAGTCATTTTTAGGATTCACAAATACTGCTAATGCATCATAAGCAATAGGTAATTCAATATATCTGATTCCATTCTTCTGGCACTCATCCATCTCTTTCTTTAAAATTGGTCTGGATGCGTTTGAAATGTCAGTTTCACCTCTACAGAACTTTTTAAAACCACCACCTGTACCAGAAATACCTACTGTAACCTTAATAGTTCCTTTTTTTGCCTTTTGAAAATCTTCTGCTACACCCTCTGTAATTGGAAATACTGTTGATGAACCATCAATCTTGATAATTGACTGAGCATGAGAATTACCTACCAAAAAACACAAAATGGACAAAACAAGAACCGCTACAGACTTAAAAAAACTTTTTTGATACTTCATAATAATTCCCTCCTTAAATTTTTTCGTTTATAGAATAAAAAACAAATGTTAAGGATTTTTTAAGAACATGTAAAATTTTTATTAATGGAAAATTAATTTTTGGTTAAGAGATATTTCAACAAAAAAACCAGATGGGCACACACATATTAGCCAGTTTAGCATGATGCATAATAGTTAAAGATTGTTTATAAGATGGTTCAAAGTTGTTAGAGGGCTTTTATTTTATATGAGAAAAAAACGGCATAAAAATTACGGAAAATAAAATTAAAACCATAAAATATTACAGTATTAAAAACTCTAACAGCTGTTGTTAAAAACTCTCATTTATATGAATGGCATTACATTTCCAAAAAACTAAAAAAATCTAAAAGCTCTATCAACTCTCATATACTCAAATTTCTTTTAAAATATGCCTATTTTTAGATCAGTTTCTTAAAATTAATTTAAAAGTAAATGTAACTTCGAGTGGTAAACATGTCTATACCAAGTACCAATTATTATCACATCCTCATTTTTTTCAGTTTTCAATTTCTCAAACAGCCTTTGTACAGTGTCATACTCTTTTTCATTTTTTATTGTCAACATTTCGCTTAAATATTTAGGGTCGTTCATCTTTAAACTGTTGTAAAGGACTTGTGTTATATTTGCCATTGCTGAGTAGTTAGTGATACCAATACCCATAACTTCCACAAGGTTTCTGTGTATCAAAGGTTCGATAATATGATTTAAAAAATATGGAAAAGCTCAACATCATCAACTTTTAAAAGTGAGACAAGATACTGCTCTGCGTAAGTTCCTTCTGAAGGCAGGATCATCTCAAAACTACCAAACTCTCTTTCGTGTATATTTTTGCTGTAAGAAGGTGCGATTATAAGAAGAGGCTTTGCCTCGTTTAGTATTTTTGGCATACTTATAGGATTGTTAGGATTAAAGTATGATATAGTTTTGTTTTTTAAAACCTTTTTTAACTAATTGAAGTTTATAAATTTTAAGAAGTGTTATGATTGTCCCAATGTTGTTAGCCAAAGCAATTGACGAAGTAAGAGAAATTATCTCTTTCCTAGAAGTTGACTCTTTTAACTGGGCTTTACTAAAAAACATAGCATAGAGCACATAAGCGACAGGTATTGCATAAACACTATCTTTACTATACTTTTTTGTTATTTCTGTCCTTGTATCGTCCATCAATGTCTTGATATTAGGCACTTTCTGCACATCAAGCACTTTAGCATTTGTGCTTGCATAAAATTATCAAAAACAAAGGATGGATAAATTGCTGCATTACTATCAGTCTTCAAGCTTATATAAGCATCGACATCGTTCTTAAAACTGAATTTAAGTTGAACACCATATCTTTTCCCAAATACATCAACAATGTTTCTTTCTGCAAAAAGATCTGGTGAAGTTATTGTAAATACTTTAGTTTTAAACTGTTTGACATTAACATTTGTCATATCCCGTTCTTTTTAAGCTAATTTTAACAACTTGGCTTAAATACTCTATATCAAATGATATAATAAACCATAAGAAACAACAACAAAAGTATTGTCACATAAAGTATCGTCACTCCAATTGGCCAGTGCTTAACTGTATCTTCTGGATACTTTTTAATTTCTTTTTCTATTTCTACTCTAACTTTTTTAAATCCAATTAGGAATAAAAAGGTTTTGAAGAATATGTTTAATGCAACCACAGGGTTTCTTAAGAACCAAATTATGCTAACGTATCCCTTCTCTAATGCCTGTTTTAAAAAAATATTTAAACTATCAATAATAAAGTAAAAAGCTCTTAAAATTAACTTTGTTCCCCTTCTGTATATCCAGTCAAAATCTAAGACAGTATAGTAATGCCCTTTTTCAATCTTTTCTGCATATAAATAAAAAGCTATGAAGGCGCCTAAAAATAACTCAAAAGTAAATATTAAATGTTCATAAGTATAGGGCTCATAAAAGACATTGAAAGGAAGTATTTGATAGAATATCATCGGAAATAAACCTATTAATACACACAACAAAGAGGCAATTATCATAGAAATATGCATATTAACAGGTATTTTTGTTACTGCATTAATCTGCCTATCATCTTTTATAAATGCTAAATATGGTAGTTTCAAAGCCACAGAAATAAATGTTCCTGTTGTTGCTATATTTAACATAAGCCATGGAAAATTTTTATGCAACTCCTGTGATACAGTGATTGTTAGTGATTTGCTTACAAAACCAGAAAGGAAGGGAAATCCAGAAATTGAGAGTGCGCCAACCATATAGTATAAAAACAAAACCCTCTGGGAACTTAATAATCCACCCAACTCTGTTAGTTTCTCCTTATCGGTTACGTATATTATCCCACCAACAGACATAAATAGTAGCCCTTTATAAATTATATGAGTAAAGGCATGGGCAATAGCTCCATTTTGAGCCAGCTCAGTCCCAAGTCCAACACCTGTTACCATGAAACCAACCTGACTAATTATGTGATAAGATAGAAGCCTTCTCATATCTAAAACTAAAAAGGCATATATTACTCCAAAAACTGCCATTACACTTCCAAGAATAACAAGTATTTCACTCCCTGCGAAAAATTTTAATAACACATAAACAGCACTTTTTGTAGTAAAGGCCGATAGAAAAACTGAACCACCTATTGTTGATGTGGGATAGGCATCGGGTAGCCATGCTGAAAAGGGTGGAACAGCAGCATTTATAATGAAGCTTAACAAAATCAATTTGCTATAAAGCTTATTGAAGTCTAACTCTTTGAAGGCAAAACTACCTGTTTCATTGTAAAAGAGCAGTATGCCAGACAATAGCAAAAATCCACCAAATAAATGAACTAAAAAATATCTAATACCAGCTTTATAGGATCTTTCGTCATTAGCCATCCATACAACCATTGTTGATGTTAACGCCATAAGTTCCCAGAAAATATATAGTGATAGAAAATCATTGCAAAAAAGTAAGCCCACCGAACTTCCTGCATAAAGCATAGGAAATATGAACTCTTTTTTGTTTTCACTGTGAAGTATATAGAGAAACCCTAAAAAAGAGATTATAAGAAAGACATAGAAAAAGGGGGTGTTGAGTTTATTAGCAAAAAATATTGTTAATTCATTTTCAAGAAAATTAACACTAATAATTTTGCCTTTAACTACTAAAAAAAGTATATAAGAAGCAAAGGGTGTTGACAAAGCAACAACGTTTCTCCATCTTTTATTAATAAAACATATAAAGAAAGCAGAAACAAAAAACACATAAGACGGTAGCAACATCTTAATCATAGTAACTCTCTTCTTTTTTTAATCCTGTCTTTTTCATTAAGTAAGTTACTAAAATAATTAAAAAAGCCGATATAAAACCAAAAAAAGCATAAAAAGCAGGGATTTTTTCTAAATTGCTGTGAACTTTTTTATTTGTCAACACATCTATAATCACTGTTACGATTAATAAGAATATTACAATTAAACCTATTCTTAACTTTTTTTTACTCTTATCTAAAAACATGACTATACATCCCCTAAATACTTAAAAATAAAACCCGATAAGAAAAATAATAAAACAGTAAAAAAAGCGGTTACCAGCAAGGGATACAATAAGAAGGGCTCAGCTTCTTTATACTTTTCGTTATCTTGTTTACTTACTTTCATAAAGGCTCTGTAAATTATCGGGAAAAAGTATGCAGCATTTAACAATGTACTACTCCCAAAAATTACAAAAACAAAATACATGTTTGAATAATAAACCCCTTTAAGTATCAAAAATTTACTTATAAAACCTGCAAATAACGGCATACCGATTATGGAAAGGCTACCTATAGTAAAGGCTATCATGGTTAAAGGCATTTTCCTGCCAATACCATCGAGTTCAGATATTTTTGTTTTATGAGTAGTTACATAAATTGCACCTGCACAAAAAAATAATGTTATTTTACCAAAGGCATGGGTTAACATATGAGTTAAACCACCAATTATAGAGATTTTATTTAAGAGTCCAAAGGAAAGTACAATATAGGATAGTTGTGAAACTGTAGAATAAGCAAGCATTAGTTTTAAATTATCCTGTCTTAAAGCAATAATTGAGGCGAAAATAATTGTAATCGACGCAAAAATAATTATTAAATAATGACCATTTATGGAAGAAAGCACGTCAATAGTAAACACATTGTTTAATACTCTATATAAACTAAACACCCCTGCTTTAACTACTGCAACAGCATGTAGCAAGGCACTTACAGGGGTTGGAGCAACCATTGCTGTGGGTAACCAGCCATGTGCTGGCATTACAGCCGCTTTTGCTATGCCAAAAAGAAACATTGCAAGTATTATTAGCAAGGCTTTTTTATCTTCACTTCCGTCAAAAATGCCTGTTTCATAAAAATCTAAGATGTGTTTAAGGCTATAGGTAAGAAATATAGCTAACAGAAAGAAAAATAAGGAAAGTCCAATCAGATATACAAAGTATTTTCTTCCAGCTTTAATTGATTCTGTATCCCCTTTATGAGTTACCAATGGATAGGTAAAAAGTGTTATAAGCTCATAAAAGAAAAATAAAGTAATTAGATTTGCTGAAAAGGCTAAAGCAGTTGTTGCAAACAACGTTAAAGCAAAAAAATAAAAAAACTTCGCAACTTTTTTATCTTTTGTACCTTTTAAGTATCCTATAGAAAAAAAGTTGGTTATTATCCATAAAAAAGAGGCTATGGATGCAAATAGAATCGCAGGCTTATCCGCAACAAACTTTATATTAATAGTTTTAGAAATTGATAAAAAATTGTAACTAATGTTTCCAGTTAAATAAATCTCTTTACCTAGAAAAATAACAAAAATAAACATCAGAATTGACGCAATGATAGAACTTAAATAAACAATTAAATTTTCCTTTCTAAAAAGATAAATTAATAAGGAACTGACTAATGCTGTTGCAGGTATCAAGATTATAAAGCTTTCCGTTGACATATTCATAACTTTCTATTTACCTAATATTATATTTGCTGCTTGCTCTGCGAGAGAAATAGGCAATTTTGGATAAATACCAAAAAAAACACATAATAGAGAACTAAATCCTATCGGAACTAACATTGATAACGGCACTTCTTTTACATCATGCATTGTATCTTCTTTTTTATCAAAGTAGGCCATCTCAATAACCCGCCATAGGTATATAAAACTTAAAGAAGAGCTTATGATAATTACCGGGATAACAAGGTAATAGCTCTGCTCTAAAGCTCCTAATATCAAATACCACTTGCTTATAAAGCCAGAAGTAAAAGGAATACCAACTAAAGACATTGAAGATAGCAGGAAAAAAAACATAGTATAGGGCATCTTTCTGCCTATGCCTTTTAGCTCATTAATATTTTCATAGCCATATTTAATAAATATTCCACCCGCTATGAAAAACAAAGAAACTTTCATAAGTGAATGGTTGAAAATATGAATTATACTTCCCTGCAATGAGTTTAAGTTTGCTATACTTAAACCCAATGAAATGTATCCTATCTGCCCAACGCTTGAATAGGCAAGCATTTTTTTTAGATTTTTTTGTGAGATGGCTAAAAAAGAACCACTAATTATTGCAACACAAGAAAGTATCAGTAAAATAAAATTGAAAGGTATGATTTTTGAATCAAACTCAAGTGTAAAAACTGAGTATAAAATCCTGATTAAGGCATAAGCACTTACTTTAGTCCCTGTACCTGCTAATAAAGCACCAATTGCTGATGGTGCATAGGTGTAAGCATTAGGAAGCCAGGTGTGTAAAGGAAAAAGGGCAAGTTTTAAACAAAGTCCCAAAGTTAAGAAGGCAAATCCTGTTCTTACCATTTTAGAACTATATACAGCGGGCAATCTAAGTTTTATGTCATACATATTTAAAGAACCGGTCGCCATGAATATGTATCCAATGCCTATTAGAATAAAAGTGGCTCCGATTGTCCCAAGTATAAGATAGTTATAGCTCGCCATTAGAGCTTTTTTATTTTTTCCCATTGCAATGAGTGTGTAAGCACTTAATGAAGTTATCTCAATAAAAACATATAGATTAAATATATCGCCCGTGATGGTTATTCCTAAAATGCCTGTATAATAAAGGTTTATCATGGTATACATAAGGGTGAGTCTTTTATTTTCAACCTCTTCTTCCAAACTTTTCTTTGAATAAATAACAGAAAAAATAAAAACTAAGGAAATAATAAACAAAATAATTGCATTTATACTATCGACAACATACTCTATACCATAAGGTGGTTCAAAACCACCAAACCAGTATTTTTCAGGACCATAAATATACACCTTTTTAATGGTGAGTATGACTATAAAAAATGTCGCAAAAGCATTTAATAAGGCAAGATAAAAACTTGTTTTTTTGTTAAACATTCCTAATATAGGAGTAATAAGAGCGGTTAAAAGGGGAATAAGAACTATGTATACAATCATTCTTTAGTCATCTTTTTTCATAATTTCTAATATTTTATCCTCTTCTATGTTGCCAAACTTTTTCTGTATCATTATTATAATTGCTAAAGCGACAGCTGTAGTGCTGATAGAAACAACGATTGCAGTAAGTATTAAAACATGAGGTATGGGATTATCGTAAAGTGTTACATCGGGTAGGTATATTGGAGCTGTTCCACCTTTAACTTTACCCATTGAAATATAAAACAGAAAAACAGAAACCTGAAAAATATTCATGCTAATAATCTTTTTAATAAGATTCTTTTTTGCTATCATTCCGTACATACCAATCATCATTAACACTATGGATATCCAGTAGTTATACTTTATTATTACAAACTCTATCATCCCTTTTTCCTTGCAATATCAAAAATAAAAACAACCATTACAGCAGAAACTGTAATAGCAACACCAACTTCTATACCGAAAATCCCCAAATGGGCTGCTAAATGAGGATCTTTGAAAGGAAGCTTTGTATACTCAAGCATGCTTCCACCAAAATAGATACATAAAAGTCCAATTAATGAGTAGATTAACACACCTAAGGATCCAAAAAAATCCATTATTTTTAATGGAAAAAGCCTTTTTGTTTTTTCCATGCCAAAAACTAAAATGTGCAGTATAATGCTTGCGCCAAATATGACCCCTCCCTGAAAACCACCACCAGGTCCTAAATCACCATGAGCAATAACGTATAATGCATACAACTGAATAAAGGGAATCATCTTTTTTGTTATATAAGGGATTATCACTAATCAAGCTCCTTTCTTCTCAAAAGTATAACTACAGCAACACCCGCAGTAAATATCACCGTTGTTTCTCCTAATGTATCATAACCCCTGTATGCAGCAAGTATTGAAGTTACAAAATTCTTTATGCCTAACTCAGCCATAGAGCCGTATATATATCGTGGTGCTAATACATTGTTTATAGGGGTATCGATATCTCCAAAACCGTACATATCAAAGGTACCATATATTAGAACACTCCCAGTTAAAATGACAATAAAAAGTGTGATAAGACTGTATATATCAAATTTTCCTTTTTTTACTTTCTCCTCTGTTTCCTTAGTTCTACTTAATGCCGCCAAAAATATAATTGTAGAAACACCCGCACCAACTGCAGCCTCCGTAAACGCAACATCTACAGCATTTAGACGTGTCCAAACAATTGTCATAACCATACTAAAGGCGCTTAAAATAATAACAGAGACCAGTAAGTTTCTTGCATATACCGCATAAAATGCAAACACTACAAGAAAGAACAATAAAAAAATATCAATTGCCATCTTTATCCTTCTTACTCCAGGGTTTTAACCCACTTAAATAGGCAGCTTTAACCAAAGCATGAGTTGCAGTAGGGTTTGCAAGTAGTATAAAACAAATAATAAAGAAAAGTTTAATAGTGATTAAGTCAAACCCTTGATATACAATCAGTCCTATCAAAACAAGTATCTGTCCAAGAGTATCTGCTTTGCCTGCTGGATGAACACGTGTATAAAAATCGGGAAACCTAACCATACCAATGGCAGCCACAAATATAAATAAAACACCTAAAAAAATAAAAAAACCAGAGAAAAACAGCTTGACACTCATTAGCCAAGCCTTCCTGATAACTTGTACTTTAAAAAAGCAATAGTAGCAACAAAATTTATTAATGCATAAAGTAGTGCTATATCAAGAAAATGGGGACGGCCATAGGCAAACCCGATTAGAGCGAGTATTAACACAGCTTTGGTGCCCAAAAAATTTACCGCAAGTACTCTGGTAAAAATATCGGGGCCAATGACTGCCCTGTAAATTACTAGAAAAGATGATAAAATTAGAACTAATATAGCAATATCAAACATCTTCTATTTCTTTAATTTTATTTTCCATTTCTCTACTTAACAGAGCATCTGCATACTTTTTTGAAAGGGAGTGAACTATATATTCTCTTTCTCTGGTTATGTCTATGGTAACAGTTCCGGGTGTCAGTGTTATGGAGTTACCATAAACAACCAAACAAAAATCCTTCTTTATATTTGTTTTAAACTTTATAACTACAGGATCGATTGGCATTTTGGGATGGAGAACTCTATACATAACATCAATATTAGCAATAATAATCTGATAAAGTAAATAACGCAGATACTTGATAAATTTTATAAGCATAAAAAATCCAGTCTTTAGGTTACTATTACCTGATAATATAAAATCTCCAGTGAGATACGTTACAAGTAAACTCGAAACTAATCCAAAAAAAATCAATATAAGATTAGTCTCGCCTGAAAGCAAAAACCAGAAGCCAAATAAAGTAGAAAATATGAGCAAAAATCTCATAACACTGTTTTATAATTAACAGAAAAATTTTTTTTTGTCAACAAAAAGCCCAACAATTTGTTGTAGTTAAAAGACTCATGAAATATAATTTTTTTTTATAAAAGGAAGCCAACAACAAAAATATTGATGCCTTGAATAAAAAATCATAAAATTTAGAACACACAAAGCATTTTTGGAGGAAGCTATGGCAATTATTACAATTTCAAGACCCTATGGCTCAGGTGGAACGCTTTTTGCCCATGAGTTGGCAAAAAAGCTTGGTTATGAATACATCGATAAAAACTACTGCAATATAGTTGGAGATGAAGTTAAACACTGCATGTCTATTTTTGAACAAGAAGAAGAGCAATCCCCTCTGCTTTTAAATAGAATCTCTGATCTTATGAGCAACAAAAACTTTTATAAAATAAATCTTTTTATAACAATCTACAGCATAGCTTTAAAAGATAACGTAATTTTTGTTGGACGTGGAGCAAACATCATTCTGAATAAAATACCAAACGTTTTAAGTATACAGATAGTTGGAGATCTTGAAGACCGTGTTAAGGCTATCGCAGAAGTGAAAAATCTTAGCTACGATGAAGCACTGCGTCTTATAGAAAAAATGGATAACGAGAAGAAAAAATTTATAGAATATTACTTTGACAAAAACATTTTTGACCCTACTCTTTACCATTTTGTAATAAATCTAAGCAACGTACCTATCAACCAAGCCTTAGATGTTATAGAACAGTATGTAAAAAAATATTACAATGATGCTGACTTAGTTCAATCTCAAACGATAATTAAGAACAGACTTATAGAAAAAAAGGCTGAACTTATGCTCTTTGGCTTAAAAATGACCCAGACTGCAAAGGTAAACTTTAACATGTTAGAAGACGGCACTTTATTAGTAAAAGGTGTTTTGAGCTCTGAAAATGAAAAGAAAAAACTTTTTTCAGTTCTTTCACAATTAGAAGGTGTTAAAGAGATACAAGACAAAATTAAAGTTGGAATTCTATCAAGATTAGTTTATTAGGAATTGTTTGGGGGGGATAATGTTTAGGTTTTTTATTTGTTTGGTAATATGTTTTTTTCCAAGAGTTCTATTTGCTTCATCTGGCTCTGAAACTACTGATTTTCCGCTCTGGAGTAGTGTCTTTTTTGCCGCAATGCTTCTTAGTATTGCAATCATACCACTAATTAACGCTGAATGGTGGAGCAAAAGGTATCCATTGGTTTCTATAGCCCTCGCCATACCAGTGGGCATAATAGTTATATCAAAAAATCTCACAATTCTATTGCACACCTTTTTCGAGTATCTATCATTTATAATCCTTTTGGGCTCTCTATTTACTATTGCAGGAGGTATTGTTATAAGGATAGGATTAAAAGGCACACCAAAAGTTAACGCTTTACTATTAGGGATTGGTGCTTTATTTGCAAGTTTTATAGGAACGACAGGGGCAAGTATGATTTTAATCCGTCCAATTATAAGGATTAACAGGTGGAGAAACCACATAATTCATATTTTCATATTTTTTATCTTTCTTGTTTCAAATATTGGAGGGCTTTTAACTCCACTTGGCGATCCTCCCCTTTTTCTCGGTTTTTTAAAAGGTGTTCCCTTTTTCTGGACCTTTAAATTAATTCCTATCTGGTTATTTGCTACTTTTATACTTCTATTTATTTTTTTATTAGTTGATAACTATTTTTTAAAAAAGGAAGATATAGAGACTATAAACAAATCAATGCCACTATTTGAAAAAAAATTAGTAATAAAAGGAAAAAGAAACTTTATTTTTCTTCTGATGGTAGTTGGGTCTTTTTTTCTGCCTCCACTTTTTAGAGAAGCTGTTATGATATCTGCAGCACTTTTATCAGTATATTTTACCCCTATCACTCTAAGGGAAGAAAACTCTTTCACCTATCATCCAATTATTGAAGTTGCAATACTATTTATTGGTATTTTTATAACCATGATACCAGTAATGAAACTATTAGAACTAAAAGGTAGCAGTTTAGGGATTTCAGAACCATGGCAGTTTTTCTGGATAACTGGAACCCTTTCAAGTTTTCTTGATAATGCCCCAACTTATTTAGTTTTCATGGCTACTGCCCAGAGTGTAGCAATTGCAAAAAATATAACCACAAACCTTGTTGTTGGTGTGCCTGAAATATATTTACGAGCAATATCAGTTGGTGCAGTTTTTATGGGAGCCAATACTTACATTGGTAACGGTCCAAACTTCATGGTTAAGGCAATCTGTGAAGAAAATGACATTAAAATGCCTTCTTTCTTTGGCTATATGGCATGGTCATGTACAATTTTAATTCCTATTTTCATTTTAATAACTTTTGTGTTTTTTTAAAAATTTATATAGTGTAAAATAAACTTATGAAAAGGTTTTTACTTTTGACAGCAATTTTTTTCGGGTTCCTTTTAAGCTACCAGATACTAAAGATAGCTTCCCAGCGAAAACATATGGCAGATATTAATTTAAAAGAAAGTAAAGGTAAGACTTTGCATGTAATTGGACCTGATTTCTTTACAGAAAGAAATATCTACGAAAGCTTTAATAAACGTTATGAGGCTCAGCTTAAGTTTAAATTAAAAAATAATCCCGACGACTTTAAAACTGATGAGCTTTCTGGAAACGCGATTATTTATCCTTCCTTTTTATATCAAAAAATCTATGACACCGGAAAGATTATACCAATAGATGTCAATATAGCTAAAAACATAGATAACCTAATGGACAACTTTCTCCTTCTTACGAAAAAAAACTATTCTAAAAAAAGCAATTTTTTTGCCATCCCTGTTGCATATATGCCCTATGCAATCTTCTTCAATATTTCTAAGGTAAACAAAACTACAAAAGGTAAGGAACTCATTAATGCAAGATATAAAATAGCCTTAGCTGATGACTATGGTAGTTTACTTACTCTTATAAAAATATTTAACTTAAAACAGGATAAAAAGAGTATTGAGCAAATAAACAAGATACTTAATCAAAAACCAACATTTTTCAATATTGAAAATCCTTCAATAGGTTTAGCTACTATATTAAAAGAAAAGCCTGATGTAATTGTAGCTCCATCTTATTTACGTGGCCTTTTTGAAAGAGAAATCGGCTCATTAGAATCAGTACTACCAGAGGAAGGGACGTATACAACTTTATATCTCATATCAATTATAAACAACAATAATGACGACACCTTAGGTCATGTTTTTATAAACCATATGTTAGACCCGATTATACATAAAAACTTAACAGATATCATGGGTTTGGGTATCACTAATAAAACATCTTTAGCTTTTATTTCGCCAGTTTACTACAATTTTCTCAAGATGAACTATCCCGAATACTTGAACGGTATGTATATACTAAAATCAGAAGATGAATATTTAACAGCAAACAATCTTTTTCGAGATTTTAAAACAAAATAATATCAACTTATAAAGCTTAGACTAAATTTTGAACTTAAAAAGCTTTGCAGTGTTTTCACAATAGATAAGGCAATTTTTAATCTATCAATTTCAATATTATTTAATTTCTTTACATCTATATAGTTAGATGGCTTTTCATTTCTTGAAATTTCATCGAGTTGGTTTTTTAACCTTAAATTTACTGCAAAAATAAAGCTCGTTTCCACCTCCAACAAATCACTTTTCGGCATAATATTTATTTCCATCAGTTTTTTAATCTTTTCAACAGTTGAACCACCAATAATCCCAGCTTCTAAACATAGAACTTTAACCCCTTCTGTTATAGGAAATATAACAGCTTTTTTGATATCAAGTTTACCCTTATATTTACCCTCTCTTTCTGTTTTTATATTACCAAAAAAACCTATTGGCGGTGGAAACCTTAAAATATTTTTTGCCATATGTGCAAGAAATAAACTTTCCTTTGCAACAAGCTCTTTTATAAAATCTTTAAGTACCAATTCAAATCTTTCCATTCCATAAAGAGTACGCAAATCGGAAAACATACTATAGTTTAAAATATTTTCAGGTGTTGGTACAGATATCCATTTTGTTAACATTTGTTTCCAATCTATTAGACTTCTTCTCCAGAAGCTATTTTTTGCCATTATCCCACCAGGACATTCAGGAATATCTATATAAATAAGTGCCTCTATAAGCTTTTCAGAAAATATTCTTATTTTATCAATACTTACATTATCGAGGTCATCATTATAAACTATTGCATTATCTTGGTCTGTTTTTAAAGTTTGTTCTCTTCTACCCTCACTACCCAACACAAGAAAGGCAAAATCTTCGGGTAATTCAAAATAATTATCTTTTAATACAAGTTCTATACATTTTTTAATCAGAGAATCGTTTATATGACTTATAAATTTTATTACTTCTATTGTCTTAATTCCAGAAGACATTAAAAACTTTATAAAATCATTTGTTCTATCATTCAAAAGTTTTAAATCATCAAAATTATTAGCATATTCAAGGTCTCTAATAAAATAAAATGGGGTGTTTGTTTGAAGCTTAATAATATCTGTGTCTGTTACAATACCAGTAATTCTTCCCATATTATCAACAACAACAAGGCGATGGATATTATTTTTTGTCATTTTATACACAGCTTCAAAGATATAATCCTCTTCATTAATTGTTATAACTGGAAAAGTCATTATTTCATGAGCTTTAACATTGTCCGATATCAAACCTTTTGAAACAATTTTATTCCTAAAATCTCTATCAGTAATAATACCTATGGGAAGGTTATTTTCTGAAACGACAATACCAGAAATGTTTTTTTCTTTCATAAAATTAGCGATATCTCTAACAGTAGCTATAGGTGATGTAGTAAAAACTTCCTTTTTTGATATTTCTCTAACTGGTTTGAGGAGGAAATTTTTTTCATCCATTTGAAATTATTATAAAAAAAAGGCGTGCATTTGCACGCCTTTTTTTAATTAATCATGAGCATCTGTAAGTTTTTTAGGATATCTTAGATGGTCAACTAGGTCCATAATCTTTTCTGAAGGTGGCGGTGTCAGCCTTGAAATAATTATACAACTTAAGAAATTAAAAGCCATACCAAATAGACCTGCACCCTGATCTTTAATACCTGCAATTGGACTTATCTTTACAGGCCATCCAAATTTGACACCTAAAATATAGAATATAGTAATCAACAAACCGCCAATCATACCTATGACTGCACCATATGTATTCGTTCTTTTATCAAAAACACCCATAACAATTGCAGGGAAGAATGATGCAGCAGCCAATGAGAACGCCCACGCAACTATCTGAACAATAAAACCTATATTTCCTGCTGCTACTATACCTGCTATAATGGCAAAAAAACCTATGAGGGACTTTCCTAATATAACCCTTGTATTTTCAGAAGCATTAGGATTAATCATCTTATAATAGAGATCGTGTGAAATTGCTGCTGCTATAACCATAAGTAAACCATCAGCAGTAGAAATAGCTGCTGCCAAACCGCCTGCTGCAACTAAAGCAGAAACTATATAAGGCAACTGTGCTATCTCTGGCATTGATAAAACAACAATATCTCTATGTAAATCAAGTTCTTTGAACTGGAGAATACCATCACCATTACCACCTAACTCAATAGCATCTTTAATCTTAAGCAAACCCACTTTACCCCATGCAGATACCCATTCAGGAAGTTGAGATATTGGTTTTCCTACAACATCATGTAAAACCACATACTTCTGAAATGCTGCATAGGCAGGAGCAGTGATATAAAGAGCTCCAATAAAAACTAATGCCCAACCAGCAGAATATCTTGCATCTCTAACTAATGGGGTTGTAAAAAATCTCATCATAATATGTGGTAAACCTGCTGTACCAATCATAAGAACTAAAGTTAAAACCCACATATCAGCCATACTCATTTTAGTAAAAGGCTCAATATAAAGTGGAGTAATATTAAGTTCTTTTTCTTTTGCAACTATCTTCTGCAATATATCTCCATAAGCAAGCTGTGGCAGAGGATGTCCATAAAATTTTATACATAAAGCAGTAACTGGAATTAAATAACCTATAATAAGAACAATATATTGTGCACATTGGGTCCATGTAATACTTTTCATACCACCCATAACTGTAGACGCAATAACAATAATAACACCTATGGCTATCGCTACTTTCATTGGTAAACCCATCAACCTACCCATAATAATTCCAGCACCTGCAACTTGTGCAACACAATAGGTAAAACTTATTACTATAGCACAAATTATAGCAACAGCTCTTGCCACTTGGCTTTCATACCTATCACCTATAAAATCAGGAGCGGTATATTTACCAAACTTTCTTAAATATGGTGCCAATACGAGAGCCAAAACAACATAACCACCTGTCCAACCCATAATATATGCTAAACCATCATAACCCAATGCAGCAATAGCACCCGCCATTGATATAAAAGAAGCTGCACTCATCCAGTCAGCTGCAACTGCCATTCCATTCCAGAAAGGTTTTATTCTTCTACCTGCTACGTAGAAGTCATCTGCCCTTTTTGCTCTTGTAGCATAGGCGATATACATAAAAGCAATGAAAACACCAAAAACTACTATATAACCAATTACTTGATTACTCATAACTTAAATCACCTCCTTTTTTAATCTTCATAAAAACCATATTTTTTGTCTAAATTGTCCATCAATTTTGCATAAATAAAAATCTCAGCGATAAATACAATGATTGATAATTGAGCACCTAAATAATAACCAAATGGGAACTTAAGAAAGGTAAACTCATTAAGTGACTTTACAACAAGAATACCTCCTAAAGAAACAATAAACCAGATGATAAGAAGAATAATGATGTAAGTAACGTTTTTCTTGTGATACTCTTCCAACCTTCTTTTGATATCTTCTTTGTTTTCTACTGATACCATAATTTTCACCTCCTTTTTGTTTTATTTTGTACCAATTATTCAGTACAACTACCTCCTACCACAATTTAATGCATAATTTAAAAAAATGTTTTAATTTTGTCAATATAAAAAAATTTGAAAACATTGTGAAAATTATAATTTATAATAGTATCAATGACTTATGGAAACAAATTATTATTACTTTTTTATAGACAGGTGTTCTTTATTTTTTATTTTATATATTGTTTTATTTTTTTATTTATTAAAAATCACACGAAATATTCTTTATCTTTGTATAATTGTTTGTTAGACTAAAATAACATGAGTATTTACTTATTAGCATTAATTTTTATATTTGGTTCTATTGTAGGAAGCTTTCTAAATGTTTGTATATATAGAATGCCTAGAAATATATCCATAATTTCTCCTTCTTCGTTTTGTCCTGTTTGTAAAAAAAAGATCCCACATTACTATAATATTCCTATACTCGGTTATTTTCTGTTAAAAGGTAGATGTAAGTTTTGCAATAATAAAATATCAAAACGTTACCCCCTTATAGAAACCTTGACTGCGATTTTTGCTGTAATATCTTTTATTGTTTGGCAACCACAATTAGCTATAGTCAATTTTTTATTCATAGCTACACTTATCGTGATAACTTTTATAGACATAGATTTTCAGATAATACCTGATTCAATAAATTACACAGGTATAATCATATCCATTATAATTTCGATTTTTCTTTTTAAAAGAGATGTACTTAATACCTTTCTTGCAACAATAATCGGAGGTGGTTTGTTCTATACAATAGGTAAGTCCTATGAAATTATTACTAAAAAAGAAGGGTTAGGTGGTGGAGATGTAAAGCTTATGGCTTTTTTTGGTGCTTATTTAGGATTAAAAGCTGTTTTTTTTATAACCTTTTTAGCTTCACTAACAGGGACAATATATGGCATTTATCTTTTAGTTTCTAAACATAAAAACAAAGATTATGCAATCCCTTTTGGTCCTTTTCTTTCTTTATCTGCTTTAATTTATCTTTTTTTTGGTGATAAAATTACATCTTGGTATCTGTCAATGTTATGAAGGGAAGAATAAGTTTTGAACTCATTTTTGGTGTCTTTCTTCTTGCCTTTACTGCTATTACAATCAATTTCTTTGTAACAGTAAGATTATGGGAAAAAAAACATATAGAATCGGAGGTCTTCAATCTACAAAAAATTTTCTATGACATCAAAAACAATCCTATTGATTTAATAAACACAACCATTCCATTACCCTCAGGTACTACAATGGGTATTTATAACTTAAAGAAAGAGCTTGTCAAAGGAATGAATATCTGGAATTCTTCAAGAAACATCCCTGTAAAGTTAGAAATAGAGTACAGTAAAGATTTTTTTTATCCTTCTTTTGTATTATATGATTTAGTCCCTTCCAAAGAAGCAAACTATATACTTGTTCTTCGAAGAGATTTCGACATCGAAAAAAAATTTTTAAAAGATATTATATTTTTATTTACACCCTTTGCATTTATTTGTTTGATAACGTTAACAGGATTTAGTTATATTATTTATCGAAAAAGGGTTGTAGAACCTTTAACAATACTTCAAGAAGCTTATCAAAATATCGATAATCCATCTTCAACACAAAAATTAAAACCAGTAAAGATTAAAGAATGGGATACTCTTTTCACTCAATTTAATAAAATGATGGATAGGTTGAAGGATTATGAATACAATCTTCAAAAAAAGATTGAAGAATTAAAGGAGGCAAATTTAAAAATCAAAAATACTCAAGATGAAATTATTTTTTCTGAGAAGATGGCTACAGTAGGGAGACTTGCAGCTGGTTTAGCCCATGAAATTGGCAATCCTATTACAAGCATAATGGGATATTTATCAATGCTTATTTCAGAGGCAAAAGATGAACATACAAAAGAGATGCTTGAAACAATAATGAAAGAAACTGAAAGGATTAACAACATAATAAGGGACTTATTAAACTTTGCAAGGCATGAAAAAAAAGAGATAGAATATGCAAATCCAATAGAAATAATAGAAGAAACCATAAAACTATTATTGCCACAAAAGGACTTTTCAAACATTAACATTGTAAAATCTTTCAACGCAAACAATCTTGTATATTTCTCAAAAGAGCCATTAAAACAGGTTATATTAAATTTGTTATTGAATGCTATTGATGTTACACCGACTAACGGAACAATCAACATAAAAACTTTTATAGAAGATGATTATTTCTGTATCGAGATAGAAGATGAAGGTGGAGGGATACCTGATGAAATAAAAGACAAAATATTTGAACCCTTTTTTACTACTAAACCACCTAATAAGGGTACGGGGCTTGGCTTAAGTGTTGCCTTAACCCTTGTAGAAAGGTATAATGGTAAGTTAGGATTTACTAATAGAGATAAAGGGGCATCTTTTAAAATAAAACTAAAACCTTTCGAATATAAAAATGGCTAAAATACTTATTGTTGATGATGAATTAAATATCAGACAGATGTTGAAATCTATTCTGGAAAAGCACAATTATATAATTGATGTTGCAGAAGATGGTAAAATCGCTTTAGAAAAAATTAAAAATGATTTCTACGATATTGTTCTCTGCGATATAAAGATGCCCGAGATGGATGGTTTTGAATTTCTTAAAGCATTAAAAGAAATTGAGACAAATCCAACTGTTATAATGATGACGGCCTTTGGTTCTATCGAAACGGCTATTGAAGCAATAAGAGCTGGTGCTTATGATTACATTTCAAAACCATTTAAACCTGATGAAGTGATAATAGCTATAAAAAAAGCAGAAGAAAGGGAAAGGCTGATTAAAGAAAATGCTCTATTAAAAAGAGAAACTAATGAAAAAATTCTAAAGGAAATTGTTTGCGAAAGCCATGCAATGAAAGAAATATTAAAAGCAATTGAAAAGATTGCACCTTATAAACAACCGGTGTTAATTACTGGTGAAAGCGGTGTTGGCAAAGAAGTTGTTGCTCGTTTAATTCATGAAAAAAGCCCTCGTTATAAAAAACCCTTTGTAGCTATAAACTGTGCTGCTATACCAGAAACATTATTAGAAAGTGAACTTTTTGGACATGCAAAAGGTGCATTTACAGATGCTTCAAAACCCAAAAGAGGGCTTTTAGAGTATGCCGACGGTGGCACTTGTTTTCTCGATGAGATTTCGGAAATGCAAGAAAATCTTCAAAGTAAACTTTTAAGGTTTTTAGAAGATGGAGAAGTTAGAAGGATAGGAGACATTCATCCCATTAAAGTAGATGTCCGAATAATATCAGCTACAAACAAAAATTTACAAACTCTTATTGAAGAAGGTAAATTTAGATTGGATCTTTACTACAGGTTGAATGTCATTCCCATTCATCTACCACCTTTAAGAGAAAGAAAGGAAGATATTTACTTTTTCATAAAAAAAGAGATACAAAAAAGGCATATAGAAATAACAGATGAAGCTCTAAATATACTACTTAACTATCACTGGCCAGGAAATTTTAGGGAATTAAAAAATTTTTTCGAACGTCTTTTTATCTTTCTTGATAAACCAATAATTGAGACAAGTGATATCCCTGAATATATGATAGACATAGACACTTCAGAAATAAAGCCTGATGCTAAATTTATCTCATTAAAAAGAGCTATAGTAGATTTGGAAAAAGATTACATAAAAAGGGCATTAATACTTACAAATGGCAATAGACTTAAAGCTGCAAAACTATTAGAAATAAGTCCAAGGAGCCTTCATTACAAGCTTAAAGAATACAACATTGAATGACACACTTTTACAAACACTGCTCCTGTGGTAAAATTACAAAAACAAATTTAGTAAAGGAGTAAAATATGGGCGAGTTTAATTTTAATTGGAAGATAGGTGGAGAAGCAGGTGAAGGTATTATGGTTACAGGACTTATATTCTCAAAGGCTTGCGCTAGTTTAGGTTATGAAGTTTATAACTATGCTGAATATCCATCAAGAATACGAGGTGGTCATAACTGCTACCAAGTTAAGGTACAGGATAGAAAACCTATTACAGCAGAATATAAGATTGATTTATTAGTAGCCCTTAATAAAGAATCTATAGAAATTCACTTAAAAGAAATGAACCCACAAGGCATTATTATATATGACTCAGCAATAAAAGATTTGAATACTAATATACCTGGTTTATACCCAGTTCCACTTGAAGAATTAGCAATAAAAGCAGGTGGTAAAATAACAAAAAACAACGTTGCAATAGGTGTTTCTGCAGCTCTAATAGATATGCCTATTGAAGCTTTAGAAAGAGCTGTTAAAAAAGCATTTAAAGATAAAGGTGAACATGTACAAAAAATGAACTTAGAAGCAGTTAAAACAGGTTACTACTATGCTAAAAACTCACCACCAGCTTTTTTTAACATAAAAATGACTAACTCATCCTTTGTGAAAAAATATGTTCTAACTGGCAATGAAGCAATTGCTTTAGGAGCAGTAAAGGCAGGATTAAAACTTTATGCTGCATATCCCATGACACCTGCATCATCGATATTACATTTCCTTTCACCTTTAGAAAGGAAATATAGGATTCTCGTAAAACATACAGAAGATGAAATTGCAGCAATTTTGACCGCAATTGGTGCATCATTTGCTGGGATTCGCTCAATGGCAGCTACATCTGGTGGTGGATTTAGTCTTATGACTGAAGCATTAGGTATGGCAGCCATTACAGAAACACCTTTAGTATTAGTTGAATGTATGAGGCCTGGTCCAAGTACAGGAATGCCTACGTGGACAGAACAAGGTGATTTAAGGTTTGTTATGCACGCTTCCCAAGGTGATTTTATAAGAATAATTCTAACACCTGGTGATGTTATAGAGGCATATCACCTAATACAATTAGCCTTTAACTTAGCAGAAAAATACCAAATACCTGTTATATTAATGAGCGATAAATTTCTCTCTGAAAGTTCTGAAAGTATTGATAGCCTTGCTCAATACGATTTACCTAAGGAAAGAGGTAAAAGACTTAAAGATGTTCCAGAAAACTATAAGAGATATGACCTTTCAATAGAAGATGGTATATCTTGGAGAGCTTTCCCACCTTCACCTAATGGTATGCAACTGGCAAATAGTGACGAACATGATGAATATGGGCTTGTTACTGAAGAATCAGAATTGAGAATTGCCATGGTTGAAAAAAGAATGAAAAGGCTTGAAAGCATTAAAAAGGAAATACCAAAACCAAAAATATATGGTGAGGAAAACACTGATATATCTCTGATAGGTTTTGGCTCAACTAAAAATCCCATTTTGAGGGCTATGGAATATCTTAAAAACCTTGGAATTAAAGTGAATTTTCTACATAGCTTATGTCCACATCCTTTTGTTAAAGAACACTACATTGATTTTGTAAAAAACTCAAAAAGGCTTATTTGCGTAGAAAATAATTATTTTGGGCAATTCGCTTCTATATTGCAAGAACATTTACTTATTGAAATAAAAGAAAAACTTTTAAAATATGATGGAAGACCTTTCTTCCCCCATGAAATAGTTGAGTACATAACAAGGAGGAACTAACATGAAAGATTATCCTGTCTATAATACATACCAAAAACCCTCGTGGTGTCCTGGATGTGGTAATTTTGGTATATGGTATGCCTTAAAAACAGCTTTTAATGAACTTGGTTTTGAAAACCACGATGTAACAATGGTTTTTGGGATTGGATGCTCAGGAAACTTAAGTAATTTCCTTAAAGTTTATGGCTTTCATAGTATTCATGGCAGAACTTTGCCAGTTGCAACTGGTATCAAGTTAGCTAACCACAAACTAAATGTAATTGCTACTTCTGGAGATGGAGATGGCCTCGGTATAGGACTAGGGCATTTTATACATACTTGCAGAAGAAACCTTGATATTACTTATATAATACACGACAACAGAGTCTATGGATTGACTACAGGACAAACCTCTCCAACAAGTCCAAAAGGTTTTGCATCAAAATCAACGCCCTTTGGCGTGATTGAATTACCTGTTAATCCTATAGCTTTAGCTATAATTTCTGGTGCCACTTTTGTTGCAAGGGGCTATTCAGGTGAGATTGACCATTTAGCTTCTCTAATTGTTCAAGGCATAAAACACAAAGGCTTTGCCGTTATTGATGTACTGCAACCCTGTGTAACTTTTAATCCATCCTACTCATATCCCTTTTACAACCCAAGAGTTTATAAGTTAGAAGATGCAGGACATAATCCAGAAGATTTTAATAAGGCTCTTTCTTTAGCAACAGAAGATAATGAAAAAATACCTATAGGCGTTTTCTACAAAATCGAACGAGAAACTTATGAAGATTCTAGTATCGAGTTAGGTGATAAACCTCTTACAGAAGATGATTTAGATGGTATCAGCATTGATGAAATTTTAGAAGAGCTTGCTACATAAATTATATGTCTAAAAACTTTTTGAAAAATACTTCTGTATAAGGTTTTAGAAAGTTTATTTTAGATGTTCAGAAGAACGGGCAAGTCTTACCGCATGTGGTGGTAGTTCAAATGTATCCTGATGCCATTGAAAAACTACTATTTTTTCTGGAAAATGCGAAAATAACTTATCATTTTTATAAAATAATGTGTGTTCTATTTCATACCATCCAATTTCTTTCTTATGTCCTCTATAAACTTTACCACCCAATGCTTCTGCAATCATTTGAGCACCAAGACATATACCAATAACTTTAACATTACTATCGTAACACTTTTTTATAAAATCTAACTCCTTCTTAATAAAGGCTTACTCTGATTTTTCATATACTCCCATTGGACCACCCATTATAATACACTATCCTTTTTAGTTAGTTCAGGGAAATTACAAGAATTAGCCATTATACCTAATGTATCTTTTGGAAGGAATGTTTCAAAATATCCAGGACCTTCTTCAGAAACATGCTTAATTACATAAAAATGACTAACCAAAATCAAAAACTGTACCCATTCTATTTTATGAAACAAAACATTTTTTGTCTATTCATTAATCAGTTTTGCTAAAGATGTTTGTTATATGGGCATATTTTAAAAAAGAGGTTAAGGGGATTACCCCTTACCTCTATTACTTTGAGGAGGAAAGCTTTGCTTTTAAATGCTCGTCAAGAAACTCTGTTGGTCCTTTAGGAATTCTTCCTGTCTTTATACATTCAGACCTTAATCTTCTCCCAACAATTTTTTCAACCATATTACCAATCTTAAGAAGTCTATCTACATCAATACCTGTTTCAATTCCCATCTCATCAAGCATTACTACTAAATCTTCTGTACAAACTAAACCAGTTATATTAGGATCTTTATAATAATATTCACCTGTACCTTGTACAGGAACACCATCAACAAAATTTGCTGGTTGGCCTCCTATGCCGCCACAGGTTGATTCATAATGGGTTATACCTGCAAGAAGCGCAGCAAAAACATTTGCAAGCCCCCAACCTCTTGTTACATGGAAATGGGCAATATGTTTTGTTGGATCAGGTATTTCATCAAGTACCATTGAGAAATATTCATAGACTTTCAAAGGAGTAGCCTGCCCATCATGGTCAGCATGTTCTATATCATCAGCACCAATACTGAGATACCTTTTTGCAAATTCAACGGCTTTTTTCATTTCCGTAGGACCTTCTATGGGACACCCCCAGATAGTGCTAACAGTTCCATTAAACTTAAGCCCTACTTCTTTTGCTTGCTTTATACATTGTTCAGTCATTGCCCAGTATTCTTTATGAGTAAGACCTGAATTTTTGAGTTGGTGCGATTCGCTTGTTGATACCATTTGCAATATTCTGTCAGGACCCCAACCTTCTTTTTTTGCTTGTATCGCTCTTTCGACCGCCTTTTCCCTTATTGTTACTGCCGTAATCTCAACATCCTTCAAAAGATGGGCAACCCTCTTACTACTTCTAATACCTTTAAGAACTGCTTCTGCATCTTTAAACTGAGGCATACCTTTAGGATTCCCAAAGTTAGTTACTTCTATTCTTCTAAAGCCAGCAAGTATCAACTCTTCTGCAAGCCATATTTTTGCTTCTGTAGGAATGAATTTTTCTTCATGCTGAAAACCATCTCTTACAGTTATGTCTCCAAGAACTACTTTCTTAGGTAGATTTAATGTTGCCATTGTTATCCTCCTTTTTACAGTTTACGTAAAAGTAAAGCATATTTTATAATAAAATGCAAGCAAAAAATAAAACCTCTTTTTAAATCGATAATCTACTGAACTTATTAGTTTTTTATAAAAACCTTGATTGGAATTTTTTAATTTAACATTGCTTTTTAATCTTTAATTTTAATTTTTTTTTCAAATCTCTATATCTTTTTTTGCTAAAGAAGTTTATAATAAAAAAAAACAAAAAAAGGAGCTATTTTTATGAAACATTTTATCAAAGTTATTTTGTTTATTCTCCTTATACAAAACATTTCTTATGCTCAAACAACTCACAAGGGAAAGGTTTTGGAAACATTTCATGTGGAAAATTATACCTATGTTAGGATTAATGAAAATAACAAAGACATATGGATTGCAATCCCAAAACTCAATGTCAAAACGGGGGATACTATAGAAACTTCTGCTGGTATTATCATGAAAGATTTTAATAGCCCTACATTAAAAAGAACTTTTTCAGAAATTATATTTGCCACTAAAGCTTCAGTGTTAGACACAAAAGAACAAAATAAAAAAACAACTTCTACAAAAGTTCCAGGTATTTTTAATGTCTCTAAGATTATAAAAAATGCTTCTAATTTAAAGGGTAACACAATTACATTTAACGGCAAGGTTACAAAAGTAACACCAAAAATAATGGGTAAAAACTGGGCACATTTCTCCGATATAAATGCAAATACTGACCTTGTTGTAACAACTCAAGAAGAACTTAAAGTTGGTGATATTGTAACAATGGAAGGAATGGTTGAAACTAATAAGGACTTAGGCGCTGGTTACTTTTTCTATGTAATTATTGAAGATGCCAGAATTATAAAAAAATAAATTCACTTTGTTTGAGGTTTTTTGAGAAATAAAGAGAGGAATATAGCAATTCCTGCAAAAAAAGCTGACATATAAAAGCTTGAGGAAAAACTACCAGTTTTTTCAGCCATAATCCCAGCAATTGCAGGACCTGTAATCTGCCCGAGCCCAAAAATAAATGTGATAAAACCAAAGGCTTTAGCTGAATTATGAGCACCTACATAATCACCTACTGCTGCAGCCATTATTGTAGGTATACTCCAGGCAACAATTCCATAACAAAATATTGATAAATATAGAAAAATGCCTGGAAGTTTTGTTGCAACAAGTACGTAAGACAGAAGTTGAAAGCTAAAAACAATGATTAAGCCTGTTTTTCTTCCCAATTTATCAGATATTATGCCAAATATAGGTCCTGAAAAAAGGCTTAAAAACCCGACCCATGACCAGAAATTGCCCGCTAAATTCTCAGAAAATCCCCTTTCTTTAACTAATGTGGTAACAATAAAAGTTGCATAAATTACATAGGTATAACCAAAAAGAAAATAAATAGCCCCAAGATGATATATAACTTTGTTTTTATAAATACTTTGTTCTATATGTACATTTTCTTTTATATTTTCATCTTCCTTTTTTTCAAAACCAAGTGGATTAAGCCCAAACTCTGACGGAGCATTCCTTAACAGAAGCAGACAAAGCATAGCAATAATTATGACAAGACTTCCTAAAAAAAACCAACTAAACCTCCACCCCTCATCACCTTTTATACTGTTAACATAGGGTATAAAAATCCCCGAAAAAATTATCGCAAATCCACTACCTATGGTCATTATACCAGCACCTTTACCCCTATTTTTTTTTGTAAACCATGTTGATACAAGACTCATAATTGAGACATTTGCACCACCACTACCAATACCTGTAAGCCAGTATAAGAAAAGCAAATAGAAAAAATTATGAGAATAACTGAGAAAAATCATACTAATACCTACTAAAAGCAATGACAGAAATATGTACAACCTCTGACCAAATTTAGAAACTATCATACCACTAAAAAAAACAGAAATGAGATAACCTATAAAATTACCAGTACTTATAAAACCCATCTGAGAATAATTAAGTTTTAAGCTTTTAGCCATAGAAGGTAATATAATTCCAAGTGCAAATCTACCAAAACCAAGACAGGCTATTATACAAAAAGTTCCTGTAACTGCAATTATCCAGGCATAATGGAACGGTAAATTTTTGATTCTTGAATCAACCACTGCTTAAATTATAACATTGTTTTAAAAAAACAAGAAAATTTTTTTTTGCTGTTTATGTTATAATTAACTTATGAAAAATGTGGTATATGTAACTTATTCAGGTTGTAAAGTGAACCAGTTTGAAAAAAGCCTACTTATAGAATCCTTTCAAAAAGCCGGATTTACAATTACAAAAAAACCAGAAGACGCTGAATACATCATTTTTATTACTTGTGCTGTTACAGATAAAGCTGAGCAGGGATGTAGACAAACAATAAGTAAACTTCATAGACTTAATCCTAATGCAAAAATCATATTAACTGGTTGTTATACAGAGAAAGAAAAAAAACTTACAAACTTCCCCGGTGTATGGAAAATATTTTCAAATGCTGAAAAAATCTTTATCCCATCCATTCTTGCAAATAATGAAATACAAAATATCCATCCTTTGGAATTTGAGTATATCAGAACTTATAAAGATAGAGCTCGTGCTTTTTTAAAGATACAGGATGGTTGCGATGCCTTTTGCAGTTATTGTATTGTACCTTTTTTACGTGGAAAGCCTGTAAGTATGCCATTAGAATTTGTTATAAAAAATCTTCATAACCTAAAAGATGAGAATGAAGTTGTTTTGACAGGTGTCCATTTAGGTAAATGGGGCATAGACATAAACTTATCTTTTGAAACACTTATGGAATCAATAAAAAAGGAACACTATCCCTTTAGGATTAGGCTTTCTTCACTTGAATCAAATGAGATAACTATTAAATTATTAGAAATTCTTTCTGACATGGAAAATCTATGTCACCACTTCCATATACCCCTACAAAGCGGAAGTAACAAAATCTTAAAACTGATGAAAAGGAAATACGACACAAATACTTTTGAAAAAAAGATTGAACTTATTAGAAAATTTTTCCCAAACGCATGTATTGGGATTGATATAATTGTTGGTTTTCCAAAAGAAGATGAACAGTGTTTTCAAGAAACAATAACTTTATTAAACAATATTCCCATTGATTATATGCATATTTTCACATACTCCCCAAGAAAAGGGACTGAAGCATATGAATATGATGGTAAAGTTGATAAAAACACAGCTTACCAAAGATATAATATTTTAAAAGAAATCGATTTTAAAAAAAGAAAGGAGTTTACTAAACGTTTTGTAAACAAAGAAGTGCTTTGTATAGAAGACAAAAGGCTTGACAAAGGTACCTATAGAGTTTTAAGTAGAGAATATTTAAAGATTGTTATTAAACAGGAAATTCCAGAAAAAGAGTTTAAAGCAAAACTAATAGATGAAAACACAATGGAAGCAGTATTAGTTTGATAAAGGAGCTTCTTTTCTATAATCATCCCATTGTTTCAATAAAACATTTCTATCTAAACCACAATCAACAACCTCCCATGGGAATATTTCATCAACTGCTCTCTCCCTCTCAGTATAAAAGGCAGGATTTATATAGAAAGAAGAAAAATGCTTGTTTTCTACACCTTTAGTAATTAATGAAACAACCCTTCTATCACCTCTACTTAAAATAGCCTGTATTCTCGCCCACTTTGGCAAATCATATAACACCACAATCCCTTTAGAAATAAGCTTCTTTCTTAAATATTTTAACTTTTCATTTGTTTGATATACATCTGCAAAAGAAGCCCATTGCAAAGGCGTAAATGGTTTTGGCACAAAGGTACTTATGCTGAAACTGACCTTTTTAAATCTCTTCCTTTCTTTATTTTCAATATGTCTAACCAAACCAGCCAGTTTAATTATACCTTCAATATCTTCCTCATTCTCAAAGGGAAGACCTATCAAAAAATACATTTTTAGATTATCTATTTCGTATTTTAATGATAACCTTACAACCCTTTCAATATCTTCAATATGAATTCCCTTTGATATAAGATTTCTCATCCTTTCCATACCAGCTTCAGGAGCAATGGTAATAGTTTTTGTTCCACCTCTTTTTAATAGCTGAATAAACTCATCATCAACCAAATCAGCTCTTAAAGAAGAAAGAGAAAACTCTTTCCCACTATCTATTATGAATGCCATTATGTCTTTAATATGTGGATGATATGAAACAGACGCACCTAAAAGACCAAACTTTTTTACATCTTTGTTATCGGCTATTAATTCTTTTACCTTATCATAAGAGGCAAAGCGAAGAGGAGTATAGATCGTTCTTGAAATGCAAAATTTACATTGTCCAGGACATCCTCTTGTTAATTCTATTAAAAATGTATTACCAAACTCGCCAACTTCGGTTACACAAAGAGAGGTTGAAAAATCTTGGGAGAAATGTTTGTAGACACCTCTTTTTACCCTTCTGCCCGAAATCTCTTTTATCAACCCATCCTTATCATATTCAATGGTTACTCTATCTGGTAGATAAACACTTTCAAGTTTTTCTAATTTTTCCAATAATTCTTTTTTGTTATCTTCAGCAAGTATAATCTCAAGAAACTGTTGAAAACCATCTTCTGATTCACCTATAAATATGGCATCAAAAATTTCTGCAACAGGCTCAGGATTATCAGTTACAGCAACACCACCAGCAATTACAAGGGGCAATTCACTTCTCTCTTTTGCAAAGCATGGCAAATGGAGTTTTTTTAATGCATGAATTACATTATAGTAATCATTCTCGTATGAAAGAAAAAAGGCATAAACTGCTACATCCGAGGGGTCTAAATCTTCATCAAGAGGAAAAACATGCTTTTCTCCATCGTTTTCTAAAAAATACCTTAAAACCCCAATCTCACTATTTCTTTTACATAACTCCCATATTCTATGGAAGGCCAAAGAACTTATGCCAATACTGTACGAATTGGGATAAAAAAGCACAATATTTTTTTTACCCCTTCTGCCTTTAGCTCCTTTTTCTTTGCTTAAAACCTCCTTTCTTTTTGCATATAAATCCTTCATATATATCAATCAACCTGATATCTTATAAAAGCTGGTATTTCCAACTCCTCATCGGATATATTGTCATCTTTAAACTGTCTTCTCTGTCTATTTCTTGGCTCAATATAGTTTTTATTTTTTGATTCTTCACTAAAACCTGTAGCAACTACTGTCACACGAATTGTATCCTCAAGGCTTTCATCTATTATTGCACCAAAACGAATATTTGCATCTTCATGTGCTGTTTCTCTTATAATTTCAGCAGCCTCATAAACTTCGTTTAATGTTAAGTTATAGCCTCCAGATATATTTAGTAATAATCCCTTTGAACCATGTAAACTTAAATCTTCCAAAAGTGGATTTGATATTGCTTTTTCTGCAGCTTCCCTTGCCCTTCCTTCTCCAGAAGCAACTCCAATGCCTATTAGTGCAACACCTGTAGATTCCATAATTGATCTAACATCTGCAAAATCTATATTTATCAAACCATTTACTGTTATCAAATCAGAAATACCTTTTACTGCTTGGTAAAGCACATCATCTGCTATTTTAAATGCTTCAATAAAGGGGGTATTTTTATCAACCAATGCAAGTAATCTGTTATTTGGAATTGTTATTAGAGAATCTACATTTTTTTTGAGTTCTTCAATCCCTTTTTCTGCTTTTAACTTTCTATGTTTACCTTCAAATTCAAAAGGTTTTGTAACTACCGCAACGGTTAATGCACCAAGTTCTTTTGCAATTTTCGCAATAACTGGTGCTGCTCCTGTCCCAGTTCCACCACCCATACCAGCTGCTATAAAAACCATATCAGCACCACTTAAAGCATTTTTTATTTCTTCAGCACTTTCTAAAGCAGCTTCTTTTCCCCTTTCAGGGTCACCACCTGCTCCTAACCCTCTATTACTGTAACCTAATTTCAGCTTATAAGGTGCAAGATTCTTCGAGAGATTTTGTGCATCTGTATTTGCAGCCCAAAACTCAACACCCTCAATTCCTCTTAAAACCATATTATTAATTGCATTACCACCACCACCACCAACGCCAACAATCTTAATCCTTGCCTGAAAGGCTTCTTCTTTTTGCATTTCAAACATTGGCTACCCCCTTTCATTCAAAAAAATCAAAAAATATTTCTTTCATTCTATTCCAGACTTTTCCAAAACTCCATTTTTCTTTATCGCCTGCAGAAGTTTTTTTTCTACCTCTTTTATAGAAATCTTTACTTCCATATAATACAAGCCCAACCGCTGTTGAAAGTTGGGGTGATGCGACTACATCTACAACACCTCTTACCTTTGGAATACCAATCCTTACAGGTACACCAAAAACATTTTCTGCTAATTCCGCAGCTCCTCTTATCAAAGCTCCTCCACCAGTAAGTACAATTCCAGAAGTTATAAAATTTTCCATTTCTGCCTTAATAATCTCTCTATTCACCAAAGTATATATTTCTTCCATTCTTGGCTCTATTATGTTTGCAAGTGTTGTGGCAGGGACAAGTCTACTTTTTCTAACTCCTACCGATGGAACTTCTAACATTTCATCTTTATCAACCATTGACACAAGTGAACAGCCGTATTTTATCTTAAGCTTTTCAGCTTCAGAAGTAGGTGTTCTCAAGCCTATTGCTATATCATTAGTAACATGATTACCCCCAAGTGCAAGTACAGAAGTATACTTAATGCTACCATTATGAAATATAGCCAAATCTGTTGTACCACCACCTAAATCGATTAGAGCTACTCCTAAATCTTTTTCATCTTCCGTTAAAACTGCTTCACTTGCAGCAATTTGTTCAAGAACAATATTTGTCACTTCAATATTTGCTTTCTGGCAGCACTGTATTATATTTTGAACAGCAGAAACGGAACCAGTTACTATATGCACCTTTACCTCAAGTCTTACACCACTCATACCTAATGGTTCTTTTATACCATCTTGCGAATCTATAATATATTCCTGTGGAAGGACATGAAGAACTTCACTATCTAATGGTATGTGTAATGCCTGAGCTGCTTCTATTACCCTCCTTTTATCCTCTTCTGTCACTTTTTTATTTTTTATCGCTATAACACCAGTGCTGTTATAACTTTTAATATGACCACCTGCTATACCTACATAGGCAGACCTAATTTTGAAACCAGCCATACCTTCCGCTTCTGCCACTGCTTTCTTTATGGAATCAACCGTCTCATCAATATTAATAACAACACCTTTCCTGATGCCTCGTGACGGGACAAGACCAACACCTATTATCTCAAGACCATTTTCAGTAAAAAGACCAACAGTAGCACAAACCTTAGTTGTTCCTATATCAAGTCCTACAACTATCCTTTCATTTTTATCTTTAGCCATTGAAATGCTCCTCTGTGGTTTTTGATTTTACCACAATTCCTTGTTTAAACCTACTATCAATATACTCAATCTCATTTTTTTTCTTAACAATCTCTGGCCAAAGCTTCTTAAGTTGTAAAAGTTTCTTTTCTGCATTGTCTTTAGAAAAGTAAAGAGGGGGAATGTAATTATTTTGAGTTTTCAAATCCATACTACGTCCAATTATACCATTTTTGGTTATTCTTAACTCTGAAAAAGTAATCTCTGGTGTGGATTTACTGTCAAGAGTTATTAAAAGACAAGCCGTCTTTAAAGACTCATCAATCGCATCTTGAGAAAGCCCATCTTCTATAGTAATGACTGGAACATCTATATTCTCACCATTTTGCATAGCCCTAATAATATTTCCATTTTCATCTAAATGGAAAAAACCATTGTTAATAAGTATAGCAACTGTTTTTTTCTCTTTAATCATGATCACTAGGCGGTTTGGTAGTTCCCTTCTAATTTCCCCGTAATGTATATAAGGCCTTGTAGCGAGAAAAATCTTTATCGTTGATACAGGAAAGGTTATAAGATTTGGATTGACCTTTATGAGAGGCTCTACGTATGATTTTATTTCCTTTTCTCCATATTCTCCTGCACCTATGACAGCAACTTCCTTGATATTAAAAAACTTCTCTCCAAAACTTTTAATCCCTTTTGAAATTACTGGACCAAAAACTCTTACCGTCTGGACAAAAAAGACTAAAGAAACAATTATAAGAAAAATAAAAAGTAGGCATAATAGAATGAGTTTTCTACTCCTTTTCTTCTTTTTCTCTAAAAGTATTCTTTCGTTTATAGACGTCCTTCTCATATCAAATCTTTATATGTAACCTCGCAGACTTTAGTATTTTCTCAACAAGACTCTTAAAATCAATCCCATGATAGGCAGCAGCTTTAGGCAATAAACTTGTCTCAGTCATCCCAGGAATTGTATTAATCTCAAGAACATAAGGGATATCTTCCTTTGAATCAAGCATAAAATCTACTCTTGCTGCGCCACTACAACCGATTGCTTTATAAGTCTTTTTTGCTGTTTCCATCATTTCCTTAACAATATCATCCCTACATTGAGGTGGTATTATGTATTCAGTTGCACCCTTTGTATATTTTGAATTGTAGTCGTAAAAACCCTTTTTGGGCTTGATTTCTATCGGTGTATATACTTCATCTTCGAAAACAGCTACGGTAAACTCCTTCCCTTTTATATATTTTTCAATCAAAACTTTATTGCCAAGTAAGAAAACTTCTTCCAATGCCTTATAAAATTCATCATCATTAAAAACTATATTAATACCTATTGTTGACCCCTCGCAGGGTGGTTTTACTATAAGAGGATAATCAATCGTCCTTTTATCTTCCATGCTATACAAAACTTGAAATGCTGGAGTTTTTATACCTTCACTAACTAATATTTTTTTTGTAATTACTTTATCCATCCCGATTGCAGATGCCATACAGGATGAACCCGTATAGGGAATCCTCAATAATTCCAGTAATCCCTGTACTGTCCCATCTTCACCAAACCTTCCATGCAGTGCGATAAAGGCAACATCAATTTTTGCTTTCAAAATCTGCTCCACTAACCTTTCATCGGCAAGAATGTCTACAACATCATAGCCTAATTCTTTTAATGCCTTTGTAACAGCCTGCCCCGTTTTTATTGAAACTTCCCTTTCCTTTGATAACCCTCCAAATATTACACCAACTTTCATATAACCTTCGCCTTTATTTGTTTTTTTATGTTTATTTGAATGACCTCTTCTTCTAACATAATCCCTTTTTTTAACCAAACTTTTTGTTTTATCAACTCAATTAAAGTCAAAATATCCTTCGCTGTAGCATTCCCTGTATTAATTATAAAGTTTGCATGTATATCCGAAACTCTTGCACCACCAACCTGAAACCCCTTTAAACCAACTTCTTCTATAAGCTTTCCAGCAGGAATACCTTCGGGGTTTTTGAAAACAGAGCCACAGGACGGCTGTCCAACGGGCTGTCTTTCTTTTCTTAACTTTTGAAAATTTTCTATATTTTTTCGGATAATATCACTTTTAGAATGTTCTAAGATAAAGGCTCCACCTGTAATAATATAATCTTCGGATATTTTAAGTCTTCTATACTGGAAATCAAGATTTTCTATTCCCTTTGTTGTAAAACCATCTTTTATTGAGAAAAAATTTATCCAGGCAATATTATCTTTTATTTCTTTTCCGAATGCACCTGCATTCATTTTCAATATTCCACCCACACTGCCTGGTATTCCAGCAATAAATTCAAGCCCAGAAAGCTCCATTTTTAAAAGATAGGAAAGAGCCTCACTTGATATAATCCCAGCGCCAAAAAAGACTATACTTTTATCCTTATCATGTCTTATCACAACTTTATTTTTAAGACCTTTTGTTGTCTTTATCAATATCCCATCTATTCCGTCATCGGGAAACAATATGTTACTTCCATTACCAATGATGTACCAGGGAATGCTATATTTAATTGCATAAGAGACTACTTTTTCTAAGTCTTTTTCATCAGAAGGAAAGACAACATACTTTGCCTTCCCACCTATTTTCCAGGTATTATGCAAGTTTAAAGGCTCATTTTCAAGTATTTGTCCTTCAAAACCTTCTATTTCAATCATTTTGTAGTTCCTCTAATAACCTTTCTCCAACTTTATAAACGTCACCTGCGCCAAGAGTTAATAATAAATCCCCTTCTTTCAGAAACCCCTTTAAAAATTTCAGGGCATTATCTTTATCTCCTACATAATGTACATTTTTGTGTCCAAACGTTCTTATACCATCAGCAAGGCCTTCCCCACTAACCCCTGGAATTTCTTCTTCAGAAGCTGCATATATATCCATCACAAGTACTACATCTGCATCGTAGAATGCTATCAAAAACTCTTCATATAAATCTTGTGTTCTTGTGTATCTATGGGGCTGGAAAAGAACAACAACCCTTCCTTTCCAAAAATTCCTTGCTGTATCTAAAGTTGCTTTAATCTCAGTTGGATGATGTCCATAATCATCCACTACAGTTATACCCTTTGCTTCCCCTTTTATTTGAAACCTTCTTTGTATTCCCTTAAAATTTAAAAAAGATTCTTTTACGCTTTCCATATTAAGGTTTAATTCTTTTGCTACACAAATTGCAGCAAGAACATTAAGTACATTATGTTTACCTGGTATGCAAATCTTAAACCTTCCCATATGTTCATTTTGATAAATAACATCAAACTCACTTTCCCTTTCCTTTGTGACAATATTTTCAGCTCTTAAATCAGCCTGATGGCTTAAACCATAAGTCATTACCCTTCTATTTAGTCTTGGTATTATTCTCTGTACACCAGGATTATCAAGACAAACTATATTCAAACCATAAAAAGGAACTTTATTTAGAAAATCGACAAAAGCTTTCTCAAGATTATCATAACTACAATAGTAGTCCATGTGCTCTCTTTCAATATTTGTAACCACTGCAATAGTCGGTGATAATAGTAAAAAACTACCATCGCTTTCATCAGCTTCAGCAACCACAAAAGCGCCTTGACCAAGCTTTGCATTTGTCCCAAAATTGTTTAGTTTACCACCAACAACTAATGTTGGGTCCACTCCAACATGAAACATCATATTTGCTATAACGGAGGAGGTAGTAGTTTTTCCATGAGTACCTGCGACAAGAATGCTATATTTCATCCTCATCAACTCTGCAAGCATTTCAGCTCGTAAAATGATGGGTATGCCCATTTTTTTGGCTTCAAGAATCTCAGGATTATCCTTTTTCACAGCACTTGAAACGACAAGCACTTCAGCATCACTAACATTATTTGGTCTATGACCATAAAAGATTTTAATACCTAAACTTTCAAGTCTCTTTGTTGTGTCCGTTTCTCTTAAATCAGAACCAGTGATTTTATAACCTAAGTTATGTAACACTTCAGCTATCCCGCTCATTCCAATACCACCAATACCAACAAAATGAATCTTTATATCACCTTTGTACACCTATATCCTCCAGAATAAAATTTACTATTTTTTGAGCAGGATTTGTTAATTTAAATGATTCTGCTCTTTTAGACATTTCCTGTAATCTTTCAGGGTTTTCATACAGCTCCATTAAGATACTTGCAAGCTTAGCTTCATTTATATCTTTTTCTCGAAACATCATACCTGCCCCTATTTTAACGGCAAATTCAGCATTTTTTGCCTGATGGTCATAAATAGCATAGGGATAGGGGACAAATAAAGCAGGTATCTTAAAATACAATATTTCTGTAACTGTCATTGCTCCTGCTCGGGCAATTATAAAATGAGCTTTTTCATAATATTTTACTATATCATTGGTAAAATCAAAAACATCTGAATTAAAGTCGTACATTTCATATATCTTACAAACTCTTTCTTTATCCATACCCCCTGTCTGGTGGTAAAAACAAAACTTTGCATTATCAAGCATCTTCAAAGTATTCAAAACAAGCTCATTTATAAATTTTGCACCTTTACTACCACCAAGCACTAAGATGTTCATTTTCTCTGACTTTTCAAATGCTTTATATTTAAAATGCGCTTTTAAAAAATCCTTCCGCAAAGGATTACCCAAAACTATAACTTTTTCTTCTGGCAAAATACGATTAGTATCTTCAAATCCAAGAAAAATTTTTCTTGAACAAACCGAAAAATACTTAGTTACTGCACCTGGAACAGAATTCTGCTCCTGTAAATAGATAGGTATCCTCAAAAGAACCCCAGCCATTAATGATGGAGCACTAACAAACCCTCCCACTCCTAATATAAAATCGGGCTTATTTTTTAAAAATTTGAAAAACATCCTCACAAAAGCAAATAATATAAGAATTACTCCTTTAAAAGCTTCATAAATATTTTTTCCCTTAATCCCACTAACATTCAAAAAAAGTTTATTGTAATTACCCTGCATAATCTTTCTTTCAATACCGTTTACACTCCCCACATATAGAACATCTAAGTTTTTTTCAATCAGTGCCTCTACCAAAATTTTTGCAGGGATTACATGCCCTCCAGTACCTCCACCAGTAACAACAGCTAACATTTAACTCTCCTACTAATATTGAGAAGCAAGCCCATAGTAGAAAAATAGACCATCATAGCAGTACCACCATAACTTACAAATGGCATTGGTAATCCCTTTGGTGGAGCCATTGAGAGAGTAACGAGCATATTAAAGGCTGCCTCAAGGGACACAAAAAGGGTAAGACCGCAGGCAAGGTAACATAGATATGAGTTGTCTGTTAGTTTATAAGCTAAATAAAAACCCCTCGTCATAATGATTAAAAAACTCACCACTACTGAAATTGTACCGAGAAAACCTAATTCTTCACCAATAACAGAGAAAATAAAATCGGTATGTGCTTCAGGTAAAAAAGATAATTTCTGGATACCATTACCTATTCCCTTACCTAAAATACCACCTCCTGCAAAGGATAACAGGGATTGTACTATTTGGTATGAATAACTTTGAGCATACTTCCATACATCAATGAATGCAAGTAACCTATTCCATCGATAGGTTTTCATAGCCGCAATATAACCTAAAAGTGGTGAAAGAATTATTCCCATTATTAGCCAATATATAAGTCTTGTCCCAGCAATTAACATCATTATAAAACTCATAATCGACATAATTATAAACCCACCAAAATCAGGTTCAAATAGAAATAGTAGACCAAGAACAAAGAGAATAATAAGATAAGGCAGAATTCCTTTTTTAAAACTTTTTATTTTTTCAGGTGTTTTTTTACTTAAAGATGTTGCCATATAAATAATTAGAACCCATTTACAAAAAAAGGATGGCTGAAAGTTGAAACCAAAGGGGAATTTCAACCATCTCTTTGCACCTTTAATCTCATTACTAATGCCAGGGACTAAAACAAGTATTAGGGCAATAATACTTACAATTAAAAGAACATAAATGATTTTTTGCCAGTATTCAAGGGGTGTGAAATAACATATTAAAAGACATAATGTTCCAAATCCAATTGTTATCAAATGCTTTACAAATAATGTAAGTATACCGCTACTACTTGAATGTATGCTAACACTAGCAGAAAACACCATCATACATCCAAGTAATACAAGATATAGAAAAGGTATCAGTAGATACTTATCTACCTTAAACATTTACCTCTGCCTTTATTTTTTTTACTATCTCAACAAATTTTTCTCCCCTTTCGACATAGCTATTAAACATATCAAAACTTGAACAAGCAGGTGAAAGCAGGACTACATCACCTTTATCAGCTTTTTGAAAAGCTGTGTATACACCTTCTTCAAAAGAATTTACCTTAGTAACAGGTACGATTTCATGTAAATCTCTAAAAATATTATCCTTTGCCTCACCAAGAGCAATAACATGCTTAACAATTCTTTTTATCTGTTTGTGTAAAAAACTATAACCACCACTTTTATCTCTACCACCAAGTATAAGCACAACAGATTTATCAAACCCAGCAAGTGCTTTTTCAACAGCACCTACATTTGTGCCTTTTGAATCGTTATAAAAAGAAACACCATTCACCTCATCTACAAACTCAACGCGATGATGCAACCCTTCAAAATTGTATAAAACTTTTTTAATTACTTTTAAATCCACACCAAGCTCTAATGCTGAAATTGAGACAGCCATAACATTTTCCATATTATGAATTCCCTTTAGCCTAATTTCACTTTCATCTATTGTAACTTCATCTTTTAAAATTGGGTGTCTTACATAAATTTTTTTATCCCTGTAAAAAGCTCCTTTAGATATTTCTTTTTCAGTAGAAAATAGAAAAATGTCTGATAGTACCGAAGGTTTATATCTCATAATCCATTGATCATCTGCATTAAGTACCGCGAAATCAAAAGTTTCCTGTCTTTCAAATAATCTCATCTTAGTTTCTGCATACTCTTTCATTGAACTATACCTATCCAAATGATCAGGTGTAATATTTAAGACAATACCACCAAAAGGATGAAAATGATATACCGTTTCCAACTGAAAACTTGAAACCTCTAAAACAACTAAATCTGCTGAATCATCATCAGCATACTCTATTAATGGAGTCCCAATATTACCACCCACAAATACTTTTATACCTGCCTCTTTTAATATTTCTCCAAGTAAAGTTGTCGTTGTAGTTTTACCGTTCGTACCAGTAATTGCTATAATTGGTGTAGAAATAAAACGTGAAGCAAGTTCAAGCTCACCTATAATTTCAATCCCTCTGTTTTTAGCAGAAATAAATGGTTCTATATTCACAGGCACGCCTGGACTGACTACAATCAAATCCTGGTTATAAAATAAAAACTTATCGTGCTTACCAAAAACGCATTTTATGCCTTCTTTATAAAGTATATCCCTTTCTTTGATAAATTTAGATTCATCACCAATATCATTTACTATAACATTTGCACCTTTTTTCTTTAAAAATAGTGCACTTGCAAACCCGCTTTTACCAAGTCCAACAACAAGTACATTTTTATCTTTTAAATTCATAAGTTCACCTCAATTTCAAAGTTGCTATAGTAAGTAAACCAAGTATAACTGAAACTATCCAAAACCTTATAACAATCCTTGTTTCAAACTCACCTTTTTTCTCAAAATGATGATGTATTGGAGCCATTCTAAAAAACCTTTTTCCTGTTAATCTAAAAGAAATGACCTGAATGATAACAGAAAGTGCTTCCGCAACAAATATACCACCCGCAACTATTAACAAAAAGGGATGTTTGCATAAAAGAGCTAACATAGCTATTGCTCCTCCAAGGGCAAGAGAGCCTGTATCCCCCATAAAAACCAATGCTGGATAGGCATTAAACCACAAAAAACCTAAACTTGCACCAAGTATTGCACCACAAAATACTGCTAATTCACCAACACCAGGCACATAGGGTATCTGGAGATAATTTGCAATTTTAATATTTCCAGCAGAATAAACAAAAATCATATAAACTGCTGTCGTTGTCATAACTGGACCAATAGCAAGCCCATCAAGACCATCTGTTAAATTTACTGCATTTGAGCTTGCCATTATCGTTAATATTACAAAGGGAATCATAAAAAAACCTAAACTCCAGTACTTTTCAACAAACTTAAAAAATGGAACTGCAAAACCTGTATTAAAATTAGGGTCTTTATATAAAAAGTAACCAGCAATAATTCCAACAACAAACTGTATAAAAAGCTTGGTTTTTACAGATATCCCCTTAGAAGACTTATTTTTTACTTTTTTATAGTCATCCACAAAACCAAGCATACCAAGCGCAAGGGTAGTAAATAATGTTAGGTATACATACTTATTAGTCATATCACTCCACAAAATTACAGATATAAAGAGAGATATCAAGATAAGAATTCCTCCCATTGTGGGAGTACCATTTTTCTTAAAATGTGTTTCTGGTCCATCTTCCCTTATAATCTGTTTTACCTGTTTTTTTTCAAGCCATTTTATTATTTTTGGGCCTATCAAAAGACAAATTACAAAAGCAGTGATTATTGCACCTATAGTCCTAAAGGTTATATATCTCAATACATTAAATGGTGGGAAATAAATTTTCAATTGATAGAGAAAATTATAAAGCATCTTTAGCAAATCCCTTCTAAAATCTTTTCAAGAGCGACAACCCTAGAACCTTTTAATAGTATGGCATCACAACCTTTAAATATGCTATCCCTTTCCTTTATACAATCTTCTACAGATTTAAAATGATACACCCCTTTCTTACCATAATCTTTAAGCACTTTATACGTTCTTTCAATTTCTTTACCTACAAGATATACATTTTGAAAAGAAAAATTCATTAAATACCTACCTAATTTAGAGTGGTAGTAAGCACTCCACTTACCAAGTTCTTTCATATCTCCAAGAATAAGATTTTTTCTTTCGAAATTTAATAATGCAAAAGTCTCTATTGCATTTTTCATTGAATAAGGATTAGCATTATAAGCATCAAGAATTATTTTTACACCACATAATTCTTTCACTTCCATTCTCATACCTGGAAGCGAAACATTTTCTAATGCATCTTTTATATCTTCCCATTCAATTCCAAAAAACCTTCCTACAAGGGCAGAAGCTGATATATTAGATGATAGATTTACACCAACATAGGGGAATATAATAGATTGTACTCTGCGTTGCTTTTCAATAAGAGTTATTTTCATGCTTCTTTCATTTAAAATTTCTGGTTTTTTATAACTTATACATCCACCACGTCCAAAAGTTTTTATTTTTATCGCTTTTCTTTTGTAACCTTTTAACCTGTTGTCTTCATTATTCAAAAAAACACCTCTCTTAGCATAATCAAGCAATATCTTTTTTTCCATATAAATATCTTGAAGACTACCCAATCCTTCAAGATGGACAGGAGCAATGTTTGTAATGAGTGAAAAATCAGGTCTTACAATTTCTGCAACCTCTTTCATCTCATGCTTCTCATTAATCCCTACCTCAACTACTGCAAACTTCTCATCTTTTAGACTTAAAAGTGTTAAACTAACCCCAAAGTAATTGTTTAAATTTGCTTTATTTTTTAAAGTTTTATATTTTTTAGAAAGAATTGTATGAACCATCTCTTTTGTTGAAGTCTTACCACAACTACCTGTGATGGCTATTACTGTTGGAGAAACCTTATTTCTCCAGTATGATGCAATCTCACCAAGTGCAACTTTTGTATCATCAACATATACAATAAAAAAATCCTTTCCATATTGAATGTTTATCCCCTTTTTTACTACTAAACCTTTTGCACCCCTTTTGATAGCATCATTTACAAAATTATGTCCATCAAATCTCTTGCCTATGATAGCTACGAAAATTTCTCCATTTTTTATAGTTCTCGAATCAATGGAGATGCCATTAAAGGATATATCTCCTAAACCAACTAATGTACCTTTACAGGCTTTTGCTAATTCCCATCCTTTACCAAACACTCCCTTAACTCCAGTACCTTTTTTGCTACTTCCTTATCAGAAAAATAAACTGTTTTATCCTTAAAAATCTGGTAATTTTCATGACCTTTACCTGCAATAATTACGGTATCACCCTTTCTTGCTGAATAAATTGCATCCTTTATTGCTTTTTCCCTATCAGGCTGAATTATTATTTTCTTTGAAAAATTAAGGCCTTCCTTTATATCTTCGATGATGCTCAAAGGGTTTTCTGTTCTTGGATTATCAGAAGTAACTATAACAATATCTGAGTATTTTGAGGCAACACGCCCCATAAGAGGTCTTTTTGTTTTATCCCTATCACCACCACATCCAAAAACAGTGATGATTCTTCCTTTACTAAACTCTTTAACTGTATTTAAAATATTTTCAAGTGCATCAGGTGTATGTGCATAATCTACAAAAACATTTATACCACAACTGTTTTGAATCTCTTCTAATCTACCAGGTATAACTTTTACTTTTTTTAAACCTTCCTTTATGATTTCCCTATCAACTCCAAGCATTTTTGTAGCTATATAAGCACTGCACAGATTATATGCATTAAACCTACCCCTTAAAGAAGAAGTAATAACATCACTAAAATCTTTTGACCATATACCTACTTCAAGCCCTTTATCATCCATTTTTAAAATTGCACAGGTAAAGTCAGTTTTTGTATTGAAAGAAAAGCCTTTGACTTTTTTATCACCAATCTCTTGATAAAGTCTTAAACCATAATGGTCATCAATATTTACCACTCCTACCCCACTTTTTTTAAGATGCTTTTCAAAAAGTATTTTCTTTGAAAGATAATAGTCTTCCATATTGTTATGAAAATCAAGATGTTCAGGTGTTAAGTTTGTAAAAACTGCTATATCAAAGCATATATCACCTAATCTATTTTGTTTCAAAGCATGAGAAGAAACCTCCATCACTACACCTTCACAACCTTTATCAGAAAAGCTAGATAGTATCTCGAATATCTTTTTCATATCAGGTGTTGTGTGGCTCGATTCAACTATGTAATTCCCACAGCGATAATTAATTGTTCCTATCACACCAAATCTTCTACCGCTTTCTGCCATTATAGACTCTACCAAATAGGTAAAAGTTGTCTTACCATTGGTACCTGTAACAGCAACCAATGGTAGTTTTTCTAAATCAAGGTTGTATTTTAATTTTAATGCTTCAAAAAAAGCTTTTCTTGTTGATTTTACAACCACTTGCGGACATTCTACATCTTCAATGGTTCTTTCTACAAAAGCAACAAAATGTTTACTTTTTATGTCTTTTATAAAATCATGGCCATCCCTCGTAACACCTTTTATAGCAAAGAACAAGGTACCATCCTTAACCTCTCTTGAATCGTTGGTAATATCGGAATAGCTATGGGGTAGTTCTCCTATTATCTTTAAAGGCTTAATTTTAGCTAATAATTCTTCAATGTTCATATTGCCCTACTTTAAATATAGAGAAATCTTTGTTTTTCCATTGTTTTCAACATTCTGGTTAAGTTTCTGTTCATACACTATACCACTTCCATAAACTTCTATTTCTATTTTCTTTAGATTTGCTATTCTTATTGCTTCACGTAACGTAAGCCCTCTAAAGTCTGGAATATCAGTTTTAACATATTTTTCCACATGAAGGTCTTTATCACTCTTTTCTTCTACAGTTTGATTATTATATTCTTTATCTTCGATAACAATAGTCTTTCTTTCTTCACCTTTATGTTCTACTATTCTTTTTGCTACTTCCCTAAATATTGGAGCAGCAACATAACCTCCATAAGCTATACCTTTCGGTGAATCTATTCCTACAAACATAGCATATTTAGGGTTATCTTTGGGAAATGCGCCAACAAAGGACGCATAATACTCATCAAGATAACCTCTTTTGCCAGGTTTTTGTGCAGTCCCTGTCTTACCTATGACTTCCAAACCAGGCACATCAGCTTCCTTACCAGTTCCATCTTTTACAGCATTTCTCAACATCTCTCTCAAAATCTTTGATGTGCTATCACTAATTACCCTTTTTAAAATTTGTTTTTCATTGCTCCATAAAACATTATTGTTTTCATCTAAAATTTGTTTTATCAAGATTGGTTTTAAGAGAAAACCACCATTAACCACAGCGACAAAGCTCCTCAAAAGCTGTAATGGAGTAACCGATATTCCCTGACCAAAAGTTACTGTAGATAACCTTACAGGAGTCAGTTCTTTCACTTTTGGAACTATACCTCTTACTTCTCCTGGAAAACCTACATCAGTTTTAGTACCAAAACCAAAATTAGTAAGATATTCATAAAGCTTTTTCTTTCCAAGTATTTCCCCAATTTTTATGGAACCGATATTACTAGAATATTTTAATACTTCCTCTACAGTTAGTGTACCGTATTTTTTATGTTGTGCTTCTTTAAATTTTCTATCATGAACTCTGTATAAACCATTCTCACAATAAATCTTTGTAAAAGGTGATACAAGCCTTTCTTCTATTGCTGCAGATATAACAAATACCTTCATAACTGAACCAGGCTCAAAGATATCAATAACTGCTCTGTTTCTTCGTGCCCAGGGAGAAAATTTACTATAATTATTTGGATCATATGAAGGATATGATGCCATAGCTAAAATTTCACCTGTTGATGGTTCCATTACTATCATAAAACCACTTTTCGCATTTGTTTTTTCTATACCCTTTCGTAACTCCTCTTCTACAATAGCTTGTATGTCTTTATCTATACTCAGTTCAATGCTATTCCCTTCCTTGATGGGCTTACCTTTTACAAAAAAACCTTCGGGTATATCATTTCCATAACTTACTTTAGTTGCAATACCTTTTATCTTATTATCATAATAATACTCAATACCCTCTAACCCCTCATTATCTTCATTTACAAAACCTATTATGTGTGCTGCTAACTCTTTATAAGGATAAAACCTCTTGCTTTCTTCAACAATTTCTATGGCATCGGTTATACCCTTTTTATTTTCCTTTTTCAAAGAAATAAGCTTATTTTTTAGAGATAAATCTTCAACTTTTCTTAAAAGATAGACCCCCTTAGACTCACTGTCTTTTATCTTTGAAACAATCTCTTTTTTTGGTATCTTCAAAGTTTCAGAAAGTTTAGCAGCAAAACTTTCTATATCATTTATTTTATTCTTATTAACATATACTGAGAAAGAAAGTACACTTGTTGCAAGCTCTACTCCATTTCTATCGTAAATTTCTCCTCTAAAACTTGCCCTTCTATTAACAGTATTATATTGACTTTTTAAGTGAGAAAGATAAAAATCTCTTTCTCCAATCTGAACAAAATATAGTTTTAGAATAACTGTAATAAAAAGGCTTGCTATAATCAAAGCTAATAAAAAAATTTTAAACTTTTTAAAATTAAAACTTCTCTCATGTGTTTTATTGTTCATTGTTTTACTACCACTAAATCAATTTTCTCTATTTCGTTTAGATTTTTCGAATATTCCAATAACTTTTCTTTTTCACTAATCTTTGCCAATTCGCTTTTTATTTTCTTAACTTCACTTTCTACAATTTTTAACTTGTATTTCAAAACATCAACCTTCTTTGCTTCAACAACCACCATATTACTAGAATATATCTTGAAAAAGATGCTCAGGATTAGAAAGAAAAAACATAAGATATTAGTTTTATTAATATACGTATCTGTGCGAAATGTTTCTCTACTTCTATCTAAAACTTTAAAATTAAAATTTAACGCCTTAACTGAAAACTTCATCATTGCACCTTCTCTGAAACTCTCATTTTTGCACTTCTTGAACGGGGATTGATTTTTAATTCTTCCTCACCAGGTACAATGGGTTTTTTAGTTAAAACCTTTAAAAACCCATCCTTTTCCTTTTCTTTGAAAAAATTCTTCACAACCCTGTCCTCAAGTGAATGAAAAGAAATTATTATCAATCTTCCACCCAAAGAAAGATATCCCAATGATTTATTGAGAAACTCTTTTAAAGAACCCATTTCATCATTTACATATATTCTTAAAGCCTGAAAGACCCTTGTTGCAGGGTGTATTTTGCTTCTATACCCCACACAGGAACTTACAATCTTTGCAAGCTCATCGGTTGTTTCAATTTTCTTCTTTTTTCTATAATCAACAATAGCTTTAGCTATTCTTCTTGAATGCTTTTCTTCACCATATTGGAAAAAAATATTAGATAGTTCCTCCTTAGAGAAGCTATTAATAACCTTTTCTGCTGTTAACTCTAACTCTTTATTCATTCTCATATCAAGAGGACCTTTTTTCATAAAGCTAAAACCTCTTTTTTCATCAGCAAGAAGATAGCTTGAAACCCCTAAATCCAGAAGGAAAACATCTACATAACTTAATCCCTCCTCACTTAAGACTTGATCAAAATCCCTAAAATTTTTTTTGTATAATTTTATTCTTCCTTTAAATGTCTCCTCTAAACACTTACCCCTTTCTATTGCATCTTCATCCTGGTCTATGCCTATAATCTTTATCGTAGGAAACTCTTTTAGTATTGCTTTGCTATGCCCTCCTCCTCCATAGGTGCAATCAACAACTATCTTTGTTCTTTCTCCATCTATGAATCCTAAAACTTCCTTCAACAAAACAGGCACATGAACAGCATTCATATACCCAGTCTGCTCGCCATTTCACTCATCAAAGCATCTCGGCTTGAATCAAAAGAAGGCTTTATAATCTTTTCTTCAAATCTTTCCTTAGACCATATTTCAATTCTCTTCAACATACCAGCAAAAATAACATCTTTTACTATACCTGCATATTCTCTATGTGTAGGTGGTATAATAATGCGCCCAAGCTTGTCTAAATTGCATTCCATAGCACCAGAAAAAAATATTCTCATAAATTGCCTATCTTCGGGTTTAATAATATCAAAATTTGATGCCTTCTCTTCGATTATTTTCCACTCTTTATGTGGATAGGCATACAAACATCCATCCATCGTCGTAATGATAAGCCTCTCATCATAATTCACTTTAAGGGTTTCTCTAAACTTAGCAGGAATACTAATTCGCCCTTTTTCATCTATGGTATGTTCATACCTTCCTAAAAACATTATATTCCCTTTTATACCTCTTTTTGCCGTTATTAAACCACTTTTTACCAATATTATATGCTTGACAAAATTTGTCAAGCAAAATAATTATTTTTTGCAAAATTTTTTTAAAAAAAGATTAAAATAGTAAATATGAAAAACATTAGAAACATAAAAATTGGTTTAAAAGGTAAGTTAATATTAACAATGTCGACCCTTTTTATTATCTCATCACTAATGCTTTTTCTTATTAGCCAGAATGCCTAAAAAACATCTTCTGGCAGAAGTGGAAGATAACATAGAAGACCTTACTAAAGCTATCCAAGTAAGTGTGGAAAAACTAACGAGTGGCGAAGAAAAAAACCGAAAAGTTAAAAGAACTAATTATGAACTTTAAAAAGAAAGGTATAAATGAGATATCTATCCTTTCTGAAAGTAAAGAGATTATTGCACATACAAACCCAAAAAATTGGAACATTTACAAAAAATTAAAAGAATTAGACTTTTTAATCATAGTTGATGCAACAAAAAATATATCATCAGGTAACCTACACCAATTCAAATAGAATCATCTCTTGGACCTGAGATGAAAGAACTCGTTACAAACTTTAATGATATGATAAAGACGCGTTGAGAGAAAATAAATTTGATAATAATGCATTAGAATTATTATCGTCTATCCAATCAGAAATTGAAAGAATTAACAACATAGTTGTCAACTTTCTTGAATTTGGAAAACCTTTAAAATTAGAGCTTGATTACATAAATCTCAAAGAAATGCTCGAAGACATTCACAATCTTATTAAAACAAAAATTTAAGGGCTAAATATTGAGGTTGAATACAAAATAGAAGAAGATATCAATTTTATTGGTGATAGAGAAAAGCTATCGGGTTGCTTTATAAATCTATTTCTTAATGCTATTGAGTCAATTAAGAGTAATGGAAAAATTACTGTAAATGCTAAAATAGAAAATAACAAACTTAAAATAAGTTTTGCAGACACAGGCCAGGGAGTACTAATTTCAATGCAGGACCGAATTTTTGAACCCTATTTTTCCTCAAAAGATGCTGGACTGGGATTAGGACTTGCTTTTACAAAAAAAATTATTGTTGAACATGGTGGTGATATATGGCTAAATAAAGATTACAAAAATGGAGCAGAGTTTATTATAATATTGCTTTTGAATTTATGAGTAAAATACTTATTGTAGACGATGAAAAAAACAAAGAGAACTTTTAAGTTACATTCTACAAAAAGAATCTTTTGAAACTATAACTGCAGCTTCTGCAGAAGAAGCTATTAAAGTGATTGAAAATAATGAAATTGATGTTGTTATTACTGACTTAAAACTACCGGGCAAAGATGGTATTGATTTACTAAAAGAAATTGTTAGCATCTCACCAGAAACATCAGTAGTTATCATTACTGGACATGGAAGTATTGATTCTGCTGTTCGTGCTATTAAAGAAGGTGCCTTTGATTATATAACAAAGCCTTTAAAAAAGAACAAGTCCTCTTAACAGCAAAAAAAGCACTTGAAAGAACATTACTTCTAAAAGAAAGAAAATTTCTCTTTAATAGAATTACATCAAATGAAGCATTAGAAGGCATGATAGGGGAACACCCACTTTTCAAAAATGTGATAAAAATGATTCTCAAGATTGCACCTTTTGATGCTACAGCATTAATTGTTGGAGAAAGTGGAACAGGTAAAGAAATGGTAGCAAAAGCTATACATAATATAAGCCCTAGAAAAAATAATCCTTTTATTCCTATAAATTGCGCCGCAATACCTGAAAATTTAATTGAAAGTGAATTATTCGGATACTTACCTGGTGCATTTACCGGTGCAACTACAAGAAAAAAAGGGATTTTTGAAGCAGCTCATGGAGGAACGATCTTTCTCGATGAAATATCGGAGATACCCTTACAGATTCAGGTAAAACTTTTAAGATTTTTACAAAGCAAAGAAATCTATCCCATCGGCTCGACAACACCTATACATGTTGATGTTAGAATAATTGCTGCTTCAAATGTAGAATTAGAAGAACGCATTAAATACGGACTTTTTAGAGCTGACCTTTACTACAGACTTAATATTTTTTCAATTAAATTACCACCTTTGAGAGAAAGAAGCAGTGATATTCCCATTTTAGCTAACTACTTTTTAGAAAAATATAAGTATCTTGCCCATGGAAATAATAAATATCTTTCTTCAGGAGCAATAAAAAAACTCCTTGATTATCAATGCCAGGTAATATTAGAGAATTATAGGCAGTCATCCAAAAAGCTATAATTTTATCTGAAAATGATCAAATTAACGAAGATATTATATCAAACATTATCAACATCGATACACAACCTCAAAATAATTTTACCCAACTAAACATCCGTTCCACTGGAGCAAATGAAATTAAGTCACTTGATGATATTGAAAAAGACCTTATCATCGAAGCTATGAATAAAACGGGTTGGAATATAAGCAAAGCATCAAAACTATTGAGTATAACCTACAGGACAAATATAGATTGGGTAAATATGGCATAAAAAAACCAGAAAATATACCATAACGTAAAAAATTATACCATTTTATATATATGTTTACACTTCTATTTTGTTTTTTCTTTTAAAATCTAAGTGTTACTAATTGGCATTTCTATTGCTTAAAAATAACTGAAAATTAATAAAAAGGAGGTGAAACGAAATGAAAAAAGCATTCACAGCAATTCTCGCAGCAATGTTGATGGTTGTTTTCTCAAGCTTTGCTTTCGCACAGGCTCCTGCAGCAAAACCTGCTGAAAAGAAAGAAGCAGCTCCTGCAAAAAAATAATGCTTCTAACTTAAAATTCTAAAAAAAGAAGGCGTCGACAAGACGCCTTCTTTTTTAACTACTATTTAAAGTTTGAGCATTTCGCCAACTTTTAACTTTTTAAGAACCGTAGATATCTTTTGCTCTACTAATTCTTTTTCAAACTCTTCTAATGTACCGGTTAGAACAGGAAATGTAGCATAATGCATGGGGACAACAATTTTTGGATTAACATATTTAGTTGCAATAGCAGCTCTTTTTGGACCCATAGTAAATTTATCACCTATACAAACAAGCATCACATCAACTTTATAAAACTCACCTAACATCTTCATATCTTCAAACAAATCTGTATCTCCCGTATGATATATTACAGGCCCATTTTTAATAGTTATTAAAAAGCCTCCTGGATTTCCACCGTATACTAAACCTTTTGGACCATCTTTTATTTCAAGAGCAGAACTATGCAAAGCAGGAACAAATAACACTTTGAGCTCACCATTTAAAAGACTAATCTCTCCACCAAAATTACCAGTTGTTTCATAACCAAACTGTTTCTCTGGATATCCACCATACTGCACCATCGCTTTACCCAAATCAAAAGTAGCAACAAGCTTCGCCCCTGTTTTTTTAGCAATTTCAACGGAATTGCCTATATGGTCTCCATGCGCATGGGTAATAAAGATTAAATCCACATGTTTTAGTTCTTCTAAATGTTTTTTACCATCTTTGTTTAAGGGATTTAATATCCAAGGATCTATTAATACAACTTTTCCAGAAGGAGTTTTTATTTTAAAACCCGCATGTCCATACCATAAAATCTCTGTTTCCCCGTATGTTAAACCGTATAAGAAAAAAAATAAAAAAACAAAATAACAAACTTTTCTCATATATCCCTCTTTTTTAGTCACAATCTTCTTTTTTCTCATCACATGCACCTTCAGGTACTTTTATATGTAATTGGGATGGCATAAAATCAAGCAATGAAGAATTCCGATCATTTTTAATTTTCCCAGTTTTTTTCGTTTTCTTCTTAACTTCTTTCTTCCCCTCCTGCTGGAAGAGATAATTTTTTATATTTACTTTGCCAATTATAAACCTTTTTTCACCAGGTGAATTTACAAAAAGCACAGGAACTTGCGTTATACCTACATTTTTAAGGAAAAAGGGGCTATCGTCAATAAGTACATGAGGTATTGTAATATGTTTTTCTTCCAATTCCTTCATAAGTTCACGGCAATGTCTACAATTTTCACTATAAAAAAGTGTAACTGGCTCCTTTGGAACTTCTACAGGGTTTGAGACAGGTAAAACAATATAAAATAATATAAAAACACCTATTAAAGCACCAAAGCCTGCTAATATTTCTTTGTTACCCATTAGTAACTTAACTATTGCTAACAACACAATAATACAGAAAACAATGAGACAGAAATAACAGGGCATAAACAACCGAAATGCTTGGTAACCTGTAAAAAAACCTTCACAGGCAAGGGCTATAATGATTAGATAATTGTTAATATCGTTATAAATTCTTCTTTTTGTCTCATTATTTATTGCATATTTTAGAGATAGTCTATGGGTTAAAAAGATAGTTAAAAACATTATTAATCCTAAAAGTAGGATTACCCAATCTCCAAATCGAACTTGTTTTGCTACTAACTCACAACCTTCTGCTTCACAAAGCCTTGTGCCTAATAAATTTAGCGACAACTCTGCAATAATTAAAATAATGCCTGAAAAGCTTATGATACTAAATAGCTTTTCCTTTAAACTTGTCATAATATAATTATGTCTGAAGAAAGGCTAAAATGCAATTAACTTGCAGCTAACAACTCTTCTAACATGGATTTGTATATTACAAAATCAGGCTCTTTAAACAGAACCATTCTTATCTCATCAAAACATTTTTCTTTTTTAAGATAATATATGATTGATTTTAAAGCTACTTTGCTTGCTAACTCAATGGGATAACCATATGCCCCTGTACTGATCGATGGGAAAGAAACAGTTTTTATATTATGGTTTTTTGCGATCCTTAGACTATTTTGATATGCATTTTTCAATATTTCCTCTTCACTAAATATACCACCGCGCCATATGGGTCCCACTGTATGAATAACAAATTTTGCCTTTAAATTCCCGCCCGTTGTAATCACAGCATTACCAGGTTCACAACCTCCAATTCTTTTACACTCTTCAAGTATTTTAGGACCACCCTTCCTATGAATAGCTCCATCCACACCTCCACCACCAAGAAGAGTTGGATTTGCTGCATTTACAATTGCGTCAGTTTCCTCTTCCGTAATATCCCCAACTTTTAAAACAAGCTTTGTGTTGTTAATTAGTACTTCGTAATACATAAATTCCCTCACTTTAAATTTATTACAATTGATGGGTTATTTATGCTTTCTCTACCATTCTTTAAGCAGGATACTTCATAAAATACTTCACTTCCGATTATGGGGCTATCATCATTGAAATAAGTATCTTTCGTTTCTATTAAAGGCTTTTTTGGTCTCTTATCACCTTTTTTGTAACGGTATATCCTATATACGTCACAATGCTCTCCTTCATAGTAAAGCGTTATAGAACCAAGTGTTTCAAGTATATCAGCTTTCAAATTGTACGGAGGTCTTACTAATTTAAAACTAATCGGTGTAGAAAGATAAATTCTACCAATTTTTTTATTTTTCAAAAATGGCACAATTTTATACTGGTATGTCTTATTCATATCAAGGTTTTTATCTATAAAATAAAGGTCCTTCTCTATGCCTTCGTATACAAGATTGCTAGAAAGTGGTTTATTTTGATTATCAATCTCAATTCTTTCAATTTTAAAAAAATCTATATCTTTATCTAAAACAGCTCTTATTAATACACGGTCATCTACAATATTAAAAGAGGCATCTTTTATACCTGGAAGTTCAACTACTGGTGGTTTTAAAGGGCCTTTCTTACCGCAAGCTAAAAATAGTGTTAACAAACATATTAATAATTTAGTTGTTAATTTCATTGGGAAAGCCTTTTTTTCCACCTTTTTATCTGTGCTTTGATAGATTTTTCCCCTGTCCCACCTGTAACATTTTTAGCACCTATTGCCTTTTTAAGTTCAATAACTTCGTATAAATCATCATCAAAGTCAGGATAAAACTTTCTAAACTCATCTAAAGATAAATCAAATAAATCTTTTTTTTCTTTTTCACAGTAAGCAACAATTTTTCCTGTTATTTCATGGGCTTTTCTAAAGGGTATACCTCTTTTAGTAAGGTAATCAGCTATTTCCGTTGCCAATATAAAACCTTTTTTTGATTCTTCATTAAGCTTCTCTACATTAAACTCTGTTTTTTGAAAAAGTGGTATCAAAATTTCAAGACACTTCGAAACAGTATCTACCGCATCAAAGAGCTGTTCCTTATCTTCCTGCATATCCCTATTATAGGTCATAGGAAGCCCCTTCATAATGGTTAAAATAGCCATTAAACTCCCATAAACCCTTCCCGTTTTACCGCGGACCAATTCAAGAACATCTGGGTTTTTCTTTTGAGGCATAATACTGCTACCTGTACAAAAATCATCGGGTAGTATAACAAAAGAAAATTCATAACTATTCCACAAAATCGTATCTTCAGCAAGACGGGATAAATGCATCATAATTATCGCAAGAGATGATAGTAACTCAATGATAAAGTCTCTATCTGATACTGCATCCATACTATTCTGAGTAACCCCAGAAAAACCAAGGCTCTTAGCAACCTCTTCTCTATTAAGAGGGAAGGTTGTCCCTGCTAATGCACATGAACCAAGAGGTGAAAGGTCTACCCTTTTGAAACAATCAATTAATCTCCCCTTATCTCTTTCCCACATCTCAACAAAGGCAAGTAGATAATGAGCTAAAAAAATAGGTTGAGCTCTTTGTAAATGAGTATAACCTGGTGCAGGACAGTCTTTATATTTTTCCGCTTTTTCTACAAAAACTTTTTGTAAATTTGTTATAAGTGAGTAAATCATCTTTATCTTTTTTTTCACAAAAAGTCTTATATCAAGAGCGACCTGGTCATTCCTGCTTCTTGCAGTATGGAGTTTTCCTGCTATATCTCCAATTTTCTCTCTCAATCTCGCTTCAATAGCCATATGTATATCTTCATATTCCTTTCTAAATTCAAACTCCCCTTTTTCAATCTCTTTTTTTATTTCTTTTAGACCTTTTATAATCTTGTCCGCTTCTAAAGAAGTTATAATTTTCTGTTCTGCCAGCATTTTTGCATGGGCTATGCTACCTTCAATATCCTCTTCATAAAGCCTGCAATCAAAACTTATTGATTCAGTGAATGCTTCTACAAGCTCATTTGTCTTTTTTGAAAACCTACCACCCCATGGTTTTTTCATTTCTCATACACCTTTACAATGTTTAATTTGCCAAATTGCGGTTTCTTTTATACCTTGATTTAAGTCATAATCAGGTTCCCACTTTAGATACTTCTTTGCTTTGCTAATATTTAAACAACTCCTTCTTATATCACCTGGCCTTTCTGGTGCTTTATTGGTAATCCTTAGCTCATCTGGTATGTTACACATTCTTTTCATTGTAACAAATATATTACTAAAAAGAGCCTCTGTAGAAGTAGGTATGCCTGTACCGATATTAAAAATATCTTTTGAACCCCTTGTAAGAGCTAAAATATTTGCCTTAACGACATCTTTTACATAAATATAATCTCTCTTCATCCCCTCCATTTCGTCTTTGTAAGCATAAATGGTACATTTTTCGCCTTTCAAAAGTTTTGTCATAAATATACTCACCACACCAGCTTCTCCATGAGGTATCTGTCTTGGACCATAGACATTAGCATATCTAAGAACTGTAAAATCAAGTCCAAACTGATGGTTATAATAATATAAGTATTTTTCACAAACAAACTTAGTAATTGCATAAGGTGAAAGAGGTTTTGGTGGATAATTTTCTGTGGTAGGATACTCATCAGCTTCTCCATAAATTGCACCACCACTGGAAATAAATATGATTTTTTTTACACGATATTTGACAGATAATTCCAGTATATTTATCAAACCTAATACATTTATCTCTGCATCAAGTAAAGGATTTTGAACACTTAAAGGCACACTTATTTGAGCAGCATGATGATTTACGATATCAATTCCTTCTTTTTCAAAAATCTTTTCAATTATATCTTTTTCTCTAATATCAGCAAGGTAAAATTTTGCTTTCCTATTTATGTTCTCCCATTTACCAGAAGACAAGTTGTCTACAACCACAACTTCATAACCTTTCAAAACGTACCCATCAACTACATGGCTACCAATGAAACCAGCTCCACCTGTCACAAGTATTTTCATATGCTAACCTATAAAAAAGAAGCACCCTTAAAGGGAGCTTCATAAAAAGATTTCTATTAGTTTGAACCCTTTTTAGCTACATATGGGACACCAAGCCTTTTTCCCACATGATCCCTGCCAAGGAAAAAGTTTATCCAAGATGCAGTTTGATAGAAATCCCAATTTACTGGTGGAACATATATATCTCTTAAAGTTTCTTCCTCACCATATTTCTTAAGCCTTGCATAAGCCCTAACATAGATACACTTCTTTTTCTTTGGATAGACTTCACACCAACCTTCAAAAGAACCTCCACACGCACCATTTCTCTGTTTCTTTGGACACTGACTCATAGGACATAGAAAGGCTAATTCAAAAAGTGCACAATCCCCACAGTTTTCGCAATCAAAAAGCAAAACCTTTATAAGATGTTCAAATTTTGTAAAGGCGTGTTCTACAGAACTGCCATCTATTGATTTCATCAAGCCTCTCATCATCCCAAAAAGACCTTTACCTGGTTCAAACATAAGCTCATGCATAAACCTGTTGAAACTATAAATCGCTGGGACATCTGTATCTAATGGTCTATTTTTCCTGTTTGTAGGTGTTGTTGTATTTAGACCTGTTTTTTCATCTTTTTCATAGTAATAAAACCCGTTAGGCATTGGGAATTGAAATTCATGAACATAATCCATCCAGTTTTTAGAGAACTCCTCACCTTTTTCAATAATATATAGCACTTCTTCAAGCTTAACACCATGTCCACCAATATGCACTCCATCATATCCCATCCCTTTAAAGAAACCATACATTTTCGCTGCCCTATCAAGACGAGCCTGCTTACCTTTATCAGGTGCATCTTTTTCTTTTTCTAAAACAGCAAGTAACTCTTTAGTTACAACACAACCTGGGACTTTATTTTCGTACATAAGTTTTGCGGCTCCATAGGGAAGTATATAAACATTACCTATAACTGGTATGTTCCAACCATTCTCTCTTACAAACTGGATCAACTCATGAAATTTTCTGATATCATACCCTAATTGTGGGATAATAAAACTTGCTCCAGCTTCAACTTTTTTCTTCAATTTATAATATTGAACCATTTGTTCAGCTTCGTCCCTTTTAAAAGGTGAAACTGCGCATCCTGCAAAGAAATCTGTTGGTTGAAGCTTTTGCGTTTTACCCATTGCTTCAATTTCAAGACCGTTATTTAATTCAGAAATAAGTTTTAAAACATGAACTGGGTCTAAATCGAAAACAGGTTTGGCTCTACCTTTAAAACCAGAAACAGGATAATCCCCAGTCATAACGAGTAAATTTCTAACATTTGCACGAGCAAGTGCATAAAGCTGGCCTTCAATCTGATTCCTGTTTTTGTCTTTGCAAGTAAAATGTACAAGTGGCTCAATACCTAACTTAATAATCTCCATCCCCAGATAATCAGCAAGAATCGCTGGATTACCACCAGGATTATCTGTGATTGTTAAAGCATGAATTTTGCCACTCTTTGCTGCTGCCTCTGCATTTGCAAAAACCGTTTCCTGAGCCTTTTCTCTTGCACCTCTTCCCGGTACTAATTCCCATGTAACAGAAAAAACCGACTTGTCAAGCAAAGATTCTTTAAACTTGTTTTCCATTTTACTCCCCCCATTATTTCATTTTTTTTCTATGTTTTCTAACATGTTAATGTATAACTTTGCAAATGAATTATTAGGGTCAATTGAAAGTACTCTATTCCATTGTTTTTTTGCAAGTTCATACTCACCCATAACATAATAGGTAAGTCCAAGTTGAATAAGAGCAGGTATATAATCTTTCTTTTCTAAAAGACATTGGGTCAAATGTTCAATAGCCTCTTCTATTTCTCCCTGCTCTCTTAATAATACTGCTAATCTTGTTCTTAAATCTACAAAAGTGGGTCTTAGTTTTATTGCCTTTTTATACTCATTGATAGCATCTTCATATAAACCTATTTCAACATATCTTTCACCAAGCTCTGCATGTAAATTAGCTATTTTACCGATCACAAAAGGATCTAATGTTTTTTCTCTTTGTTTTAATGTTATATTTTTCAATTTTTCTTGAATTTTTTTTGCTTCATCATACCTACCAAGCTCATTTAAAACATATATAAGATTAATTGCCGCTTCAGAATAACGAGGATTTATCTCAAGTGCCTTCTTTAAAAGCTGCACAGCATTTTCATAATCGCCTTTAAAACTTTTCAAAACTGCAAGCTTATTAAGAACATCAGGGAAATTATAGCCATTTAAAAGTAACTTTTCAAAATACTTCTCCGCTTCTTCATAATTTTTTTTCTCAAATGCTTCCAATCCTTTTTCGTATAAATCCATTTTATCCATAAAAAACCCCTATTCTAAATTTTTTTATCAACAACAATGTAAGGAAAGAAAAACTCTAATGTATGTTTAATATCCTCAGCTTTTGTAATCTGGCCTGTGACCTTATATAAATTATACAAACCTAATAAAGCATCCTTTTGTACTTCTACATCATAAAAAAACTTTAAAACATAAAGAAACCTCTTTTCCGCAGCATTATACTTTTCTGATTTTAAATAAAAATTAGCTACAAATAACTCTTGCTCTGCAAGTCTTTTCCTGCAAAACTTAAGATACTCATATGATTTGACCGCATAAGGTGTATCGGGATAATCCTTTATTATCCTTTCAAATTTCTCAATAGCCTTTCTTGTTGCACTCTGATCCCTATCGGGTTGCGAAATCTGATGATAATAGCATAAAGCCTCTTTGAATCTTGCATAAGGGACATTTATATTGCCTGAATATAATCTAATAAACTCATCATATGCTAATGCCGCTTCATCATATTCTTCTGCAGTAAAGTGCACCTCACCTATTTCTAATTGAGATAACTGTGACAATGGATGTTCAGGAAATAGTTCCTTTACTTTTTTAAAAGATTCAATAGAGGACTGGTAATCTTTATTTTTAAAAGCCTCAGCTGCTTCTTTATAAACTGCTTCAGGTGTAAGTGTTGCTTGTTTGGTAGCACAGCCAAATAAAAAGCTTGTAAAAAGTATTACTAAAGCTTTCTTCATTTTATCTATAACTTTCCTTTATCTCAATTATTTTATTCGTTGATGAAAGTCCACGCAATACCTTAAATTTACTCTTTGGTAATTTTAAAAAATCTGAGAGCAGCTCTATAGTTTTATCATTTGCCTTGCCATCAATGGGTGGCACAGTAACAGTTACAACATAAGTATCTTCAACTTTTGTAATACTATTTTTCTTAGCATTTGGCTTAACCTTTACTTTAATGTGCATGTTTCAATTATCCGAGCTTTTTATAACTCTATCTAAATTCTCAATAAAACCTTCAAAAATACCCTTTACCACTTCTTTTAATTCGATAAGTTTTGATTGGAGCTTTTTTAATTCAGCTTTTGTTTCAGCTACTTCTTTTGTTGCCTCAAAACAAATCTTTTCAGCCTGAAGCCTTGCTGCATTAAGTATATTTTCACTCTCTTTTTTTGCATTTTCTTTAAAAGTTTCTGCCATCTTTTGAGCAGAAATTATTGTATCTTTAATTGTTTCCTCCATTTCACGTAATCTTGTAAGTTCCTCATTAAGTTTTTCTATCTCATCTTTCAAAAAACTATTTTCCCTCAATAAATCTTCCATATCCTTTGCAATCAAATCTAGAAAAGCATCAACTTCATCTTTATCATACCCTCTAAATGAAAGACCAAATTTCTGGTTTAAAATATCTGCAGGTGTTATTTTCATGACTATACACCCCTTATATGAAAGGCTAAATCTCTTAAAGTACTAATAATAAAACTATTAAGAAAATGGATTATTAAGAACAACACAATAGGGCTTAAATCAATGAAAACCGCTCCCAATGATATAGGAGGAATAATCCTTCTTATTGGCTTTAAAACTGGCTCTGTCAAAACATAAACAATCCTAACTATTGGGTTGTAAGGATTTGCACTAACCCAAGATGCAAAAACTCTAATAATTAGGATTATATTATAAATTGTAAGAACTAGCTTTATGATTTCGCTAATTGCGATTATAAGATTTGATAATACAAACATCTAAAAAATCTCCTTTAACTGCCTAACTCTTTAGAGCGATTATAAGCTCTCATCAAAGCATCCATTATAATCCCCTTAACACCTTCCTTTTCAAATACATGGAGAGCTGAAATTGTCGTTCCAGCAGGAGATGTCACCATTTCTTTAAGTTCAGTAGGTGTTTTACCAGTTTTCTTAATTAGTTCAATACTACCTTCAAAAGTCTCTCTAGCTAACTTTCTTGCATCAGTCCTTGACAAACCAATTAAAACAGCTGCTTCTTCTATCGCCTCAAGAAAATAAAAAACATAAGCAGGACCACTTCCTGAAATGGCTGTTATCCTATCAATATAGGACTCCTCATCAAAAAACATTATTTCTCCAATAGCACCAAGTATTTCTGTAACCAATCTTTTGTCATCATTTGTAACTGTTTCATCACAATAAATACCTGTAATACCCTTAAGTACAAGGGCAGGTGTATTAGGCATGCATCTAACTATCCTTGAGTTTTGTAAAATATTCTTTATGTAACGGGTTGAAATCCCTGCAGCAATGCTTATAACAAGCTTTTTATCAGCATATTTTTTTATACCTTTGATAACTTCTCCCATATTTTGTGGCTTTACAGCTAATATAATGACATCTACTTTGTCCAATAAATTATATTTTTGAGAAACATTAATTTTAAAAATTTCTTTTACAAACTCTGCTTTAAGTTTATCATTTTCCACTCCAAAAACTTCTTCTTTTTTAACAATATTACCATCGAGCAAACCTCTTAATAATGCTTGCCCCATATTGCCCAAACCCACAATCGCTATTTTTTTCATATTGTCCCTCTATTTTTTAAGTTTCTTTGGATCAACTTTCATAGCAAAGAGCAATGGACTAGCAATAAATATTGATGAATATGTCCCTATTATAACACCAAGGGTTATAACAATGGCAAAACTTCTCAAAACTTCACCACCAAAAATAAGCAGAGCTAATGAAGAGAAGAGCGTAGTCACTGATGTTATTATTGTTCTATTTAGCGTTTCATTGATGCTTATATTTATAACTTCTTTTAAGTTTGTTGAAACCTTTTTTCTTAAATTCTCCCTTATTCTATCAAATACTACAACCGTATCAGTTAATGAGTATCCTGCAATTGTTAGCAATGCTGTTAAAATCAGCAAATCCATTTCATATCCCATAAAATACATTATACCAACAATAGCAATGACATCGTGATAAGTTGCGATAGCTGCAGCTATGCCAAACTTCTTTTCAAATCTCCAAGCTAAATAAAGAATAATACCAATGGCAGAAAGGATAAAAGCAATTGTTGCATCCTTTTTTAAATTACTGCTTACTCTAGGTCCAATCTCAACAATACCTTCCATTACATACCCATCCTTTGTAAGCTCCTTTAATAAAATCTCATCGAGTATATCAGATACCTTATTATTATTTATTTCAACTAGTTTAGTTTTGAAAATTGCCTTGTTTTCATGAGGAAGATGAACTATATCAAAATTAATACCTGACTTTGAAGCAATCTGTCTTATTTCACTAATACCAATATGCTTTGTAAATTTTACTGTAATAGCATTACCTCCACTGAAATCAATACCAACACCTTTTCCATTAAACATCATAAAAATACCAAAAATTCCAAGTAAAACAAGTATTATTGAAACTGCTACTGTTATTTTTAAAATTTTAAAAAAATTAAAATTATATTTCCTTATCCCCATCTTATATTCTCCTAGATGCTTAACTTAGTAATTTTTTTGTTCCAGATTAGATAATCATAAACAGATTTTGTCCCAATAAGTACTGTAAAAAGGTTTATTGCTATACCAATTGTCAAAGTTACTGCAAATCCCTTAATTGGACCTGTTCCAAATTGAAACAGTATTGCTGCAGTTATCAGTGTTGTAATATGAGAGTCTACAATAGTCCAAAAGGCATTTTTAAATCCTGACTCAATTGCATTCCTAACAGTTTTACCAATCCTAAACTCTTCTTTTATCCTTTCAAAGATAAGTACATTCGAATCTACACCCATCCCAATCATCAATATTATTCCTGCAATACCTGGCAATGTCAAAGTTGCTCTCATAGCTGCAACAACTGCTAATAAATACAGTAAGTTCAAGATTAAAACAGAAATAGCTATAATGCCAGCTTTTTTATAATAAACAGCCATAAAAACTAATACGGCAATAAAAGCAATAATTGTTGAGACTAACCCCTTTTTAATAGAATCCATACCTAATGTTGGACCTACTGTAATATTCTGTATAACTTTTACTGGGGCTGGTAAAGAACCTGCCCTTAAAACAATTGCCAGATCTGCTGCTTCTTTAAAGTCAAAATTACCCTCTATAACAGCCTCACCACCACCAATCCTATCCCTTATAACCGGTGATGAATAAGAGACACCGTCAAGGATTATAGCCATCCTTTTTCCAACATTTTCACCTGTCACTCTTTCAAAAACCCTTGCACCTTCAGCATTAAACTTCATCCATACATAGGGTTGATTAAACTGGTTATTAATCCTTACCTGTGCGTCCTGTAAAAGTTTTCCTGTAAGTAGTGGCTCTCTGTTAACAGCAATAGTATATTGCTGTATCTCACCCGTTTCACGATTAATTCTTCTTTCAGGTATAAGCTCTACCTCTAGTGGTATATTACCTTTACTAATCATTTCTGGTGTAATATCTTCCCTTACAAGTTTAAACTCTAGCATTGCTGTCTTACCCATTAGTTCTATTGCCCTTTTTGGTTCTTTAATACCAGGAAGTTCAACAACAATATTATCTTTGCCTTGAGTATGAATAATTGGTTCTGTGACCCCAAACTGGTCAATTCTGTTTCTTATCGTTTCGAGAGCTTGTTTTACTGCTGATTGCTCAACTTGTTCCTTAATTTTTGCATCAAACTCAAGCCTATATGTTATAGATGCACTATCTTCCTTAACTTTTATAACATCAACTTTTGAAAAAAGCTCTTTTGTAATAATTTTTTCCATCTCATCCCATTTATCTTTAAAGGGTGTGCTTATAACAATGCCTTCATTTTCAACTTTTACATATTCATAGAGTAAGCCCTTCTTCGATAAAGCTTCCTTTATTTGAGAAGTTTTACCTAATAAATCTGCTTCATAAGCCTTTTTTGTATCAACTTCAAGTAAAACATGAATCCCTCCCTGCAAATCTAACCCCAACTTTACAGGTTCAACTATAAAAAACTTTCTAACATTTTTCGGGATATCTCTCACAAAGGTAGGGATTAAAACGTAAATTGAACCAAACAAAAATAGTATAATTAAGTAAAAACGCCAATCTAACCTTTTCATTACTCTACCTCAAACTGTTTTTATTAAAAATTATCTGAATCAAAATCCTGACTCATTACTGCAGTAATATAATTCTTATTCACTTTAACTTTTACATTATCACCGATATCTATTGTAACTGCCTTCTCTGCTACCCCTGTAACAGTACCATAGATACCACCAGCAGTAAGTACTTTATCTCCCTTCTTAATAGAATCAATCATTTCTTTGTGTTTTTTTGCTTTTTTCTGTTGAGGCAAAATAATTAAAAAATAGAAAATAACAAACATGACTATAAGTGGCAATAATCCAAGTATTGGATTACCACCTGCTTGTCCACCATTTGGTGCACCGCCCATAGCATAAGCATTTGTGATAAAATCAATCATACTCTTCCTCCTTTTGAAATTCGTAAAATTTTACCATATATTCAATTAATTTTTCATCAATTATTGCTTTTCTAATATTTTTTATCAAGGAAAAATAATAATAGAGATTGTGAATTGTATTAAGTTTTAATGATAACACTTCACCAGTGGTAAATAAATGTCTCAGGTAAGCACGGGAATAATTCCTACAAGTAAAACACTGACAATCTTCATCAATGGGTCTATCATCAAACTTATATTTTTCTTTTTTTATGAGCACTCTACCCTTAATTGTATATAAAGTTCCGTTTCTTGCATTTCTCGTAGGTACAACACAATCAAACATATCAATACCTCTTTTTATCCCTTCAATGAAATCTTCAGGCTTACCTATACCCATTAAATATCTCGGCTTATCTTTAGGCAGAATCTTTACAACTTCATCAACAATACTCCACATCGTCTCCTTAGACTCACCTATCCCAAGCCCGCCTATAGCATATCCATCAAAATCAAGAGCTACAAGACTTTCTGCAGAAGCTCTTCTTAAATCATCATAAATGCCTCCCTGAACAATGCCAAAAACTTTCATATTTATCTTTCTTGCTTTTTCAATGCTTTTCTTAGCCCATTCTGTAGTTAGTTTAACAGCCTCTTTTACTTCTTTATAATCACACGGATAGGGTGGACATACATCAAGCACCATTGCTATATCACTTTGAAAAATAGATTGATATTCTATTACCTTTTCTGGAGTAAATAGATGCTTACTACCATCAATATGAGAACGAAATTCAACACCTTCCTTTTTAATTTTTCTTAAAGCATTTAGAGAAAAAACTTGATACCCACCACTGTCAGTTAGTATAGAACCTTGCCAATTTATGAAACGATGTAGTCCCCCAAAATGCTTTATAATCTCAAGGCCTGGCCGTAAATAAAGATGATAGGTATTACCAAGCATTATTTCATAACCAATCTCTTTTAATTCTATTGTAGAGACAGCTTTAACACTTCCCAAAGTGCCAACTGGCATAAACACTGGGGTGCTAAATCCTCCTCTTTCTGTTTCAAACCTTCCAAGCCGAGCACTTGTCGCTGGTTCTTCTTTCATTATTTTAAACATTGCTTTTTCCTTTCCATATTAACATAGCATCACCATAACTGAAAAACCTGTATTTCAAAAAAATTGCTTCACTATAGGCCTTAAAAATTCTATCCTTACCTGCAAGGGCACAAACAAGCAAAAGTGGTGTTGAAGAGGGAAGATGGAAATTAGTTAACATATTCCTCACTATTTTAAATGTATAGCCTGGATATATAAATATATCTGCATAACCTTTTTTAGGTGTAACTACCCCTTCTTTTGATGCCCATTCTATAGCCCTGACAACTGTTGTTCCACAAAATAAAACATTCTTGCCCTGTTTTATAGCATTGTTTATTGTATTTGCAGTTTCTTGAGAAACTTCACAATATTCTGGCAACATGTTATGAGACTCTAAGTCTTTTACTTTAACAGGTAAAAAAGTACCTGGTCCAACGTGTAATGTTATAAATGTAAAAACTACCCCCTTTTCTTTTAATTTCAGAACAATATCATCTTGAAAGTGTAGAGAAGCAGTAGGCGAAGCAATAGAACCTTTTTTACAACCAAATATAGTCTGATACCATTCTTCATCTTCTTTTTCTGGCTTTCTCTTAATATAGGGAGGTAACGGTATCATGCCATATTTTGACATAATCTCTTCAACAATATTATCAGCTTCATCAACAACATAAAAATTTTCTTTAAACTTTTTTATCTCTATTTCTAAACCACCCACCAAAACTTTAGCTCTTTCGCCCACTCTTCCCTTTACAAGTGCTAAATAATTATTACTCAAAGAAGTATTTTTAAAAAATAAAAGCTCAACCTTACCCCCTGTTTTTTTATTTCCAACTACCCTTGCTTTCTGAACAAGGGTATCATTTAACACTAATACATCTCCTTCATCAAAATATTCGATAATATCGGAGAATTTTCTATGTAAAATCCTATCCTCTACAACATCTAAAACTAACATTTTCGATTGACTTCTTTTTTGTGTAGGCATTTGAGCAATTAAATCTTTTGGAAGTTCGTAGTAAAATTCTTCTATGTTCATTGAGTTTAAGATTATATTAAAAATGATAGTTTTTTTCAACATTCGCCAATGTCAGAATTTAGTTGTTTTTTTACGAAATCTGTTATATTTTAACTTTAAGATACTTTGAAAAAATGGAGGTGTTTATGCCTCTTTTTTTAACAAATGATGAGATTGCTTTTCAGGAAGATATTAGAGATTTTGCAAAAAAAGTTGTACAACCAAGGGCAAAAGAAATAGACATAAAAGGTGAGTTCCCTTACGATATTCTTGAAGAGTTTAAGAAAAAAGGTATTTTTAAAATAAATGTGCCAAAAGCATATGGTGGTTTTGAACTTGGATATGTTTATCTTTGTATAGTTATGGAAGAGATATCAAAATTTTGTGCCTCATCATCTTTAATACTACAAGTTCAAGAAACAGCATCACAAGTAATAAAGATCGCTGGTACAGAAGAGCAAAAAAATAAATTTTTACCGTCGATAGCTACTGGCGAGATCATGCTTGCATTTGCTTTAACGGAACCAAAATCAGGCTCTGATGCACAAAGCATAAGAACTACTGCTACGAAAACCGACGGAGGTTACATTTTAAATGGTACAAAATGTTTTGTAAGTAACGGCAATGTAGCAGATTATTTTGTTACCTTTGCAAGGATAAAAGAAAAAGAGATAACAGATAAAATTGCCTGCTTTCTTGTCCCTAAACATTCTAAAGGTCTAAAAATGGGCATCGCAAGGGATAAAATGGGGCTGCGTGGTTCTATAACAACCGAGTTTTTCATGAAAGATGTCTTTGTAGAAAAAGAACTTATTATCGGTCAAGAAAGCTCAGGATTCTTAATAGCATTAGCAACGCTTGACAGAACAAGACCTATGATAGGTGCACAGGCAGTTGGTATTGCTGGTGGAGCTTTTGATTATGCATTAAGATATGCGCAAAGAAGAATTCAATTTGGTAAACCCATTTTGTATCACGAAGGTGTGGGGTTCATGCTTGCAGATATGATTACAAAAATTGAAGCTGCAAGGCTTTTAGTTTTTAAAGCAGCAAGATTAATAGATAAAGAAACAAAAGAAGGAAAACTTAGGCTCTCAAAAAAAGCAACGCTATACTCTGCAATGAGTAAGATGTTTGCTTCAGAAACAGCAAATGATGTTACAAATAATGCAGTTCAAATATTAGGTGGTTATGGGTATATGAAAGATTTTATCCTTGAGAGATACATGAGAGATGCTAAAGTTACACAAATATATGAAGGGACAAACCAGATTCAGCGTTATGTTATTATGAACATCATGAAAGATTTAAAAAACCATCTATTAGAAGAATAATTACCAGCGTATAAAGGCACTACCCCAAGTAAGCCCTCCACCGAATGCAGTCAGTACAACAAGGTTATCCCTACTTATTTTCCCAGTTCTTACAGCTTCATCAAGAGCAATGGCTATACTCGCGGAAGAAATATTACCATACCTTTCGATAGTCGTATAAACCCTTTCGAAAGGAAATTTCAATTTTTCCGCCATTGCCTGAAGGATTCTAATATTTGCCTGATGAGGTATTATCCAGTCAATATCTTTTATATCATAACCATTAAATTTAACGGCTTCCATACAAGCTTCAGCAAATTTATTAACCGCAACTTTAAAAGATTTATTAGGTTCTATCATCTTTAGATAATGAAGTTTAAGATGAACAGACTCATGAGATATAGGAGTAGTTTTTGAACCACCACCCGGCATCAACAAAGTACCTCCACTCTTACCCTCTGTGTGAATGTGAGTTGACCTTAGTTCTGCCCCTAAACTTGATTCAGCCAAAACAACTGCTCCAGCTCCATCGCCCCATAAAATACAACTCTCCCTATCTTCCCAATTTACCACTCTTGACATAACTTCACCTGCTACTACAAGGACTTGCTTATATGCACCAGAAAAAATCATTTTCTCAGCGACATGAAGTGCAAATATAAATCCTGTACATGCAGCAGTTATATCAAAAGATACAGCATTGTCACATCCAAGTTTTGCCTCAAGCCAATTAGCTCCAGATGGACAGTGGGTATCGGGTGTTATTGTTGCTAATATAATTAAGTCTATTTTAGAAGGCTTTAAATCTGCAGCCTTCAAAGCCCTCTCACAGGCTATCTTACACAAATCTGAAGTAGCCTCATTTTTATTGGCAATCCGTCTCTCTCTAATACCTGTGCGCGTATAAATCCATTCATCAGTGGTATCAACAATTCTTTCTAAATCTTTATTTGAAAGAACCTTTTCAGGTACATATGAGCCTGTACCAATTATTGACACCCTTCTCATAATTTTTTTATAAAACAAAATGTTATTACAGTCAAACTAAAAAATTCTATTGACAATTTAGTTAAGAAAATTTAAGTTAGAAAAAATTATAAAAAGGAGGTGAATAAGTATGAAAAAGCTTGTATTATTGTCAATTGTTGCTCTAATGTTTATTTTCACAAACAAAGGTTACACCTATGGACCACATGATGAAAACTGTGTTGAATGTCACAGCATCCACCAAGCAAAAGGAGACAAACTTGCAGCTGTTGTTAGTACCTCAGAAAAATACCTTACTGGTGAACCTGTAAAAGGTGTTGATGCCTTCTGTCTTGGATGTCACAACAAAAATGTAGGTATTGCCCCTATCGAGATGCACAAAACACATCCAGTAGGCATTACACCAAAAAAAGCAAAAGTACCGGCATCTAATCTTTCTGCAAATGGTCTATTTATTTGTACAAGCTGTCATGACCCCCATCCTTCAAATCCAAATTACAAATATTTAATAATAGACACGAAGGGTGGAAAAGAGCTCGGTAAGTTCTGCAGCTACTGTCACCCTGCACAGGCAGCACCTGTAAAGGCAGAAGCGACATCACCTGCATCAGCACCAGCACCAAAGAAAAAATAATAAAAGCCCGGGTATTACCCGGGTTTATTTTTTCTATTTATTTCCCATAATATCATATTAATTTTCTGCTCAATATTTATAGCGTGAGAACCATGCCAGTAAATTTTTTTACATCTTTCACAAATGTTAAATTCCGTCTCTGTATCAAAAATGTAATCAGGCACTAAACCTTCAACATCTTTTTTTTCAATATTTTTTAATAAACAATTGCATTTAGCACATCTTTTTAGGGGTGAAATACTTTCAACTCCCAATACTTCAAATACTTGCTTAAGCTGTTCTTCGAAGAGATCACTATATATAAAAATACATGGAAGTTTATTTGATTTTGCCCTTTGGAATAAGTTTCTATTCCTTGTTAAAATAATTCTTTTTTCAAGATTAGAAACAGACAACAACTTATCATATTGAATACTGTTTTGATATATAACATCAAACCCTATTAACCTTAACCATTTTGCTAATCTTCCAAGCATTGAATCTGCAATAAATTTATAGCAAAGATTGGTTCTCATTTAATTGAATATCTAAAACAGTTCTGCAATTGCTTTTGCAAAAATTTTGTACCCTTCTTCATTTGGATGGTCAAGCCCAGGAATTAGAAAAGAGGCTAAATCCTTGCCCTCTCTAAGTTTTTGTTGCCATATCCTATGAATATCTACAAATACAACCTTCTCCTCTCTACTTACTTTTTGAAGCTTGTCATAATATTTTCTAACCATTGCATCTGCAACTTCATCTTCTAACACTTCAGAAGAAATAACAATAATATCACTATTTGTTTTGCTTTTTATTGCATTTATAATCTCTTTTAAGGTTCTTTCAAAATTCGCAAGGGATACACCACTCATTGCATCGTTAATACCAAAATTTATTGTTACAAGATCGGGATTATAACTTAAAACATCTTGTTCAAATCTATAGGCGGAATCTTCCAATGTATCACCAGCTTTTCCCTTATTAATTAATTCTATCTCTGCTTGGGGATACTTATTTTTAAGCTCATTAACAAGTTTTTCGGGCCACCCTTCTTTTACACCATAACCTTCTGTTATAGAGTCGCCAAAAGCAACAAAAACAATTTTTTCTCCTTTTTTTAATTTTTCCTTTACACGCTCCAACATACTAAAATTTATATTCCTCCTTTAGATTTTTTTGTATTATAGCAAACTTCAATAGATGAGAAAAAGATATTTTAGTATAAAATACAAGCAATTATCTACATATAAACCAATTTAAAATAGAAGCCTCATAAAGCAAGGTCATTAATTAGGGGTGTTTTAGAGTTAATAGTGGTAAATTTCCAAATACAGCATGAATATAGGAGATATTAAGAGATTCTGTATACTGAATACAATGCTGTAATCATTAGATTTAGATGTAAAGATTGAGACGATAGCATGGAACAAAACATCTTGGTTGTTATAGAAAACTATCATAGAAGAGATAAAGATAATGAGTTTTTCTTAAAATTTACCTGTCCAACTTTTGAAAAATCTACTAAAATATCCTCGAGCATTTGATAAATTCCTTAAAAATAATTTAACATCCAAAGTTGATAAATATGACTCTAATAATTGCCAAAACGCTTAATAAACATTTAAGATTTGAAACGCCCCCGGCGTGGATCGAACACACGGCCTCAGGATTAGGAATCCTGCGCTCTATCCTACTGAGCTACGGGGGCAAAAGTCTTAAAGATTGTATCATAAATTTTAAAAATTTGCATCAATATTGCAAAAGCGAAAAAACATTGTATTTATTTAACCTTTCTCTGCCACCAAGTGCTTTTATTTCAGCAAGGAACACACATTCTACTATATTTCCGCCCAACTTTTCAATTAATTCAGTTGTAGCCTTTACTGTACCACCTGTAGCAAGAACATCATCACATATAATTACATTATCACCTTTATTTAAAGCATCTTTCTGGATCTCAAGGCTATCTGTACCATATTCAAGTTCATAGGTAACTCTGATAGTCTCTGAAGGAAGCTTGCCAGGTTTCCTCACAAGAATTATACCTTTGCCAAGTCTATATGCCAGAGCTGCACCCATTATAAATCCCCTTGCTTCTATCCCTACTACATACTGGATATTCTCATCTATATATCTATGAGCCATATAATCAACAGCCTTATGAAAAGCCTTTGCATTTTTAAGCAAGGTTGTGATATCACGAAATAATATACCTTTTTTTGGGAAATCAGGAACATCTCTTATTGAAGATTTTAGACTCTCAACCATAGGTCCTCCTTGTTTAGAAATATCCTTCTTCTTTAATAAGCTTCCTTAATTTGCTTAAAGCTTTCATCTCAATCTGTCTAATTCTTTCCCTTGTAACGTTAAAAACTTTTCCAATAACTTCAAGTGTTTGAGGTACACCACCATCTAATCCATATCTCATTGTTACAATCTTTCTCTCCTTTTCGTCAAGTAAAGATACCATCTTTTTTACCTTATCAGCGATATCAATACTCTCAAGCAAAGCGTCAAAAGGCATTATTCTTTCGTCTTCTATAGTATCATTTAAAGAAAAATCATCTTCTTCACTTAAAGGAGAATCCATTGAAGCAATTTTTTTTGCATAATTTAATAATCTCTGAACATACTCAAGACTCATCTCCAATCTATCTGAAAGTTCATCTACACTAGGTTCCCTTTTATATGTCTGATAAAAATCTAAGGTTTCCCTGTATAACTTTTTTATATCATCTGATACGTGAACAGGTAATCTTATAATTCTTGTTTGGTTCATAATTGCTCTTTCAATAGCTTGTTTTATCCACCATGTAGCATATGTAGAAAATCTGCAATTAATATTTGGTTCAAATTTATCCACTGCCTTTATTAAACCAAGATTACCTTCTTCAATTAAATCAATAAGATCTAATCCTTGTCCCTGATATTTTTTGGCTATTTTTATTACAAGTCTTAGATTTGATTCAATTAGTTTAGTACGAGCATTTGTATCACCATCTCTCATTTTCATAGTCAGTTCTTTTTCTTCTTGAGCTGTTAAAAGGGGGTAATTTTTTACATCTTTAAGATAGTATTTTAAAAGGTCATTATATTTAGTTTCTTTTTTTTCTTTTCTTTTTAATTGTTTACCTTTCTTAAACTTCATAGATATTTTTTTATAGTACATTATCTTCTGTGTATATACAAGACTATTTTTTCTTTTCTTTATTAGCTTTTTTGCTATAATAATAACAATGTCTAATTTAAAAAATTGTAAACCTTTATTAACTTTTATATTGCTAACCACAATAATAATTCTCTCCTCTTATTTAGCATTTAAACTTGGAAGTTATTTCAACAAAGATATTAGAACTCCAATCAAATTTTTTGTAAAATAGCAAGTTTTATGTTGACCAAAACTGCAGAAGAAGTACTCAAGGCAAGATATTATATAAAAAATGAACAAGGAGAGATTATCGAAGACTTTAAAGGACTTGCTAATAGAGTAGCAAATGCCATTGCTCAAGCAGATTTATTGTTTGATAAAAACATAAATATCAATAAAACTGCAGAAAAGTTTTATAACTTAATATATAATTTGAAATTCTTACCTAATACCCCCACACTAATGAATGCAGGAACTAATAAGGGCCAACTTGCAGCATGTTTTGTTTTACCTATCGAAGATAGCTTAAAATCAATCTTTGATACACTTAAATACACTGCAATGATTCATCAAAGTGGTGGAGGAACAGGTTTTTCCTTTTCTAAATTGAGGCCAAAAGGTGACATTGTAAGTTCAACACATGGTATATCTTCAGGTCCTGTCTCATTCATGAAAATTTATGACACTGCTACATCAATCATTAAACAAGGTGGAAAGAGACGTGGTGCTAACATGGGAATTTTAAGAGTTGATCACCCCGATATAATGGAGTTTATATCATGCAAAGATTCACCTGAGGCATTCAAAAACTTTAATATATCTGTAGCAATAACAAAAAAATTTATAAGAGCGCTTCACAAAAACGAAGAGATAGAATTGATCAATCCAAGAAATAAAGAAATTGTGAAAAGAATACCTGCAAAAGAAATTTTTGATAATCTAGTACATTACGCATGGAAAACAGGAGACCCTGGCATAATAAATTTAGAAGCTATAAATAAAGCTAACCCAACACCAACATTAGGTAAAATTGAAGCAACAAACCCATGTGGTGAACAGCCTCTTTTGCCTTATGAATCCTGTACACTTGGTTCTATAAACCTCACAGCTTTTATAAAAAACAAAAACATTGATTATGAAGCTTTAAAAGAAACTATTTTCGATGCGGTTCATTTCCTTGATAATGTAATAGAACTAAATAAATACCCCGTAAAATCTATAGAAAGGATGACTAAAAAAACAAGAAAAATTGGCTTAGGTATAATGGGATTTGCAGACATGCTTATTTTACTCGGCATACCCTATAATAGCAATAAAAGTTTAGCATTAGCAGAAGAAATAATGAAGTTTGTAACAGAAATGGCAATTATAAAATCCCAAGAGTTAGCTAAAAAAAGAGGACCATTTCCTGCATTTAAAGAAAGTATTTATGCAAAAAAAGGGTTACTAGAAAGAAGAAACGCAACAGTAACCACTATAGCCCCTACAGGAACAATTAGTATCATCGCTGGTGTTTCAAGCGGTATAGAACCAGTGTTTGCTTATAAGGTAAAAAGAAACATTTTAGATAGAGAGTTTGAAGAAATTCATCCAATTTATGAAAAATATCTTTCAGAAAATATACCCATAGATAAAAAAGTTTTTACTACAGCTTATGACATTAACCCCATTTGGCATTTAAAAGTACAACAAGCATTTCAAAAATATACTGAAAATGCAGTTTCAAAAACAATCAATTTGAAAGAAAATGCTACAGAAAAGGATGTGGCAGAAATATTTATGACTGCCATAGAAATGGGATTAAAAGGTGTGACGGTTTATAGAGATAAAAGCAGGCCAAAACAAACACTCAATTTTTGTAATATAAATCCTGAAAAAGAGTGTTGATCATGGAATTATACCCTTCCTATTTAAAACTAACACAAGAAGAGTGGAGTTTTAAAATCGAATATCTTAAAAAAAATATGGAATCCTGTACACTTTGTCCGAGAAAATGCAAAGTAAACCGTCTTGCTGGAGAAAAGGGATATTGTAAAACCCTTGATAAACCCTTTATTTCTTCGGCCTTCCCTCATTTTGGAGAAGAAAAAGAGCTCGTGGGAATAAATGGTTCAGGTACAATCTTTTTTTCAAACTGCAACTTAAGGTGTGTCTTCTGTCAGAACTGGGAGATAAGCCAATACGGAGAGGGTTCAACAATAAGCTATGAAGAGCTTTCTCATATCATGCTAAATTTACAAAAACGAGGCTGTCACAACATAAATTTAGTAACACCAACACACCAGATCTATGCAATAGTTTTTGCACTCAATTCTGCTGTAAAAAATGGATTGAATATACCCATTGTATATAACTGCAGTGGTTACGAAAGTATAGATACAATTAAAATTCTCAAAGGAATAATAGACATATATATGCCCGATTTTAAATATGGTGACGATGATACAGGTATTAAATATTCAGACTGCTATAACTACTTTAATGTAGCCAAAAACGCAATAAAAGAAATGTATAGACAGGTGGGAGACGTTGTAATAGATGAACATGGTATTATGAAAAAAGGTTTATTAGTAAGACATCTAATTTTGCCTAATAATATTACAAATAGTGAAAAAATTCTTAAATTCCTTGCCTATGAAGTTTCGACAAACATCCTTCTAAATATAATGGACCAGTACTACCCTACTTTTAGAAGTAACCTATATGAAGAACTTAACAGAAGGATAACCAATGAAGAATATATGAAAGTCATTAAGCTTGCAAAATCTCTTGGATTCAACTATTTAGCCTGATTCACATCTCTTTTGTAAATACTTATAGTTTTTCTGTAGTTCTCGATTCCTTCCTTAATTTTTTCTAAAAGTTTTTCATCAACTTGTTCTGTAACCTTACCTGGAAACCCCATAACTAAGCTATTTGGTGGTATCTCTGTTTTCTGTGTTAATAATGTTCCTGCTGCAATAATGGAATTATCTCCTATCTTAACTCCATCCATAATAATAGCACCCATACCTATAAGGATATTATTGCCAACAGTACAACCATGCAATACCACTCTATGTCCAATTACAACATTATTACCAATAATAGTTGGATATAAAGTATTTGTTACATGTATTATTGTTCCATCTTGAACGCAAACATTCTTACCAATTCTTATATAATTTACATCACCTCTAATAACACTACCAAACCAGATAGAACTACCTTCACCAATTTCAACATCCCCAATTATATAAACCCCTTCAGTGATAAAACAGGAAGAGTCGATCTTGGGAAAAATGCCATTAAAAGGAAGGATTTTCATAAACCTAACTCCTTAGATATTGAAGCCATAGCATCGAGAGAGATTTGTAAAAATTGTTCTAAACTTAACCCCAATTCACTACATGATTCCATTTGAGGTCTTGAAGCACCCTTTGCAAAATGTTTTTCCTTAAACCTATTTAAAAGGTTTTCTACTTTTAAATCACTGATTTTTTTTGAAGGTAAAACCAACGCAGCAGCAACTATGAACCCTGAAACAGGATCAGCACAATATATAGCCTTTTCTAATAATGTCTTTCTTTCTACCAGTCCTGTATGAGCACGTATAGCATTAATAACTTCATTATCAACTTTACCTTTTAGTATTTCAGCAGTCACAAGTCCATGATTGGGAAAATCTTTAAAAGTTTCTTCATAATCAAGGTCATGTAGTAATCCCACAATACCCCATTTATCCACATCTTCACCAAAATAATCAGCAAGTTTTCTCATGATTGCTTCAACCGCCAGCATATGTTTAATTAGATTTACATTTTTTATCCTTTCCTTCAATAGTGAAATTGCTTCATCTCTTGTCATTCTGCTTCTCCTATGATTTCATATCTTGTATTTCTTATCATTGGTTTGAAACCTGCTTCTTTTATTAGATAAATAATCTCATCTTTATCCATAATAAACCTAAACCCGGTGGAAGATACAACATTCTCTTCAAGCATAGTACCACCCATATCATTGGCTCCATAAAACAAAGCAAGTTGAGATACTTTAGGCCCTTGAGTTACCCACGATGCCTGTATATTTACAATATTCTCAAGAAAAATTCTCGATACTGCTAAAACCCTTAAATAATAATATGATGATACTTTACTACCACCTAACTCATTTTTGCCTGGCTGGTATGTCCACGGAATGAAAGCTCTAAAAAAACCTGTCTCTTCTTGAAAATTTCTGACTCTTTCTAAATGAGTTATAATATCTTCAGGTCTTTCAACACTTCCAAACATCATTGTTGCGGTACCCTTCATCCCCAATTTATGAGCTTCACGCATAACCATTTCCCATTCTTTCCAGGAAATCTTATTTGGACTAATTTCCTTTCTTATCTCATCGACAAGTATTTCAGCACCGCCACCAGGTATTGATTCAAGACCTGAATCCTTCAATATTTTTAAAGCATCATATATCGTAAGTCCCTCTTTTTTAGCAATATGAATAATTTCAGCAGGTGAAAGTGAATGAATAATTACCTGTGGATAAAGATTTTTTATAGACCTAAAAAGCTTTACGAAATAGTCTATTTTTATGTCAGGATGTAAACCACCTTGTATTAAAAGTTGGGTACCTCCCACATCTACCAATTCTTTTACCTTTCTTAGAATATCTTCAATACTTAGAAGATAAGCATCTTTATCGCCTTTTCTCCTATAAAAAGCACAAAATTTACAACCGCTTTCACATATATTCGTATAGTTGATATTTCTATCTATGACAAAAGTCACAATAGGCTCTTTATGTAACTTAAACCTTACATCAGTTGCAATTTTACCTAATTGAATAAAATCTTCATTTAATAAAAGTTCTAATGACTCTTTTGATGATATCATAAAGATTGAACTATATTTTAATTAAATTTTTTATTGTCTGAGGATTTTCAACTATGATTCTATCCATCTGATTAATACCAAAAGTAACTATAAAAAAATCTTCTTCAAAAAACCCCTCAATGCCTCTCTTCTCTACAATATCATCAGCTGTCTGCACAAAACAGTAGTAACTATTTCCTTCTTTAAAAACAGCTTCTTTAGGTATCCTTACAACATTTTGAATGATATTAACCATAACAACCTTAACAGTTTCTAAATCATCCTTTACGATATTAAACCCTTTTAAAGATAGGTTAACTTTTACAACTTTATTAACTTGTTCTTCAGAAACTCTCTCAAGTGGATAACTTTTGTCTCCAACTATTGCGTAAAAATGTATTTCTGTAGAATACCTTTCTTCTGGTATGAGAACGTTAAAAATCATTTCCCCGCTTTTCTGTATAATGGCTAAAGTGTTTTGAGGCAATACTGAATTTTCAACCCGTTCATTAGAAGTAAAAACAATAGTCCCTTCATCCGGTGAGACTATTAAAATATTAGGTGAAAGTTGAGATGTTAAATCAATGCCTAAACTTGACAGTTTTTTCCCTAATTCTTCATTTCGATTGCTAATATATTCTTTATATGCACTAACCATTTCATCACTTGATATAAGAAATAATTTATCACCTTTTTTTACTTTAGATCCTTTTGACACATAACTTTCTAAAATCTTATAAGAAAATGGGAATGTGACTGTGACAAATATATCTTTAATATTTGGTGACTGATTAATTATTGTCTTTCTCTCATAGTTTTCAAATGTAGCTATCAACTTTTTCATCGACTTAAATTGTGGTATTCGAGAGATATTGAATATTTGAGTTTCTTTAACTTCACTTTTTACAGTTTTTTCAACATCCTTTTTACCACAAGCTTGTATAATGATTAGCAAAACAAAAAAAACGTATTTTAGATTCCTCATAGCTCTCTATTTAAAATGGAAAAAAAGTTTATGTCAATGTTTTTCTATTAAAGTGATTTGAGAAGAAATATTATTAAAAAGCCTATTACCAAGTATTTTTTTCAACTCTTTCTTACTTAAAAGCTTCCTTTCCCTTAACTCAATAATTTTATTGGCTTTTTTTTCTCCTATGCCTTTGATTTTTATTAAATCTGATTTTGAAGCCTCATATAGATTTAGCTTTCTATTAACAATA
>Ga0197142_1000048_pt1 | contig 93876 bp, 79 predicted proteins | sample GBS60_MetaG_FD_148614 | JGI IMG/M metagenome (GOLD analysis project Ga0197142, IMG submission 148614) | Sediment microbial communities from Great Boiling Springs, Gerlach, Nevada, United States - GBS 60_MetaG | ecosystem: Environmental > Aquatic > Thermal springs > Hot (42-90C) > Sediment... | reverse complement strand
CGGTGCCCGGATCTGACCGGGAGCCGGCCGTCGGCATGGTAAAGCGGCGGGAGCTGCCAAAGCCATGCTTCTGTCCCGGTGTTTTGACCGCCGCACGCGCCTCAGGGTAGAATAGGCCCCGGTCGCACAAAGCCGTGTTCCGTTCTACTTCCGTTCAGGAGGGTCAGCGTGCAACGAGTTGCCTTGTATCTGCAAGATGCCCATCCCATTCGCGAGGGGATGGAGCTGGCCCGCTATGCCGAACGTCGGGGTTTTGAGGCGGTATGGCAGGCCGAATCCCGGTTGGTGCGCGATGCCATCGTGCCTATGGCCGCCTATGCCGCCGTGACCGAGCGCATCAAGGTCGGCAGCGGCGTTATCAACAACTGGACGCGTAACATCGGCCTGCTGGCCGCCACTTTCCTCACCCTGGACGACCTGGCGCCCAACCGCATCCTCTGCGGCATCGGCGCCTGGTGGGATCCGCTGGCGCGCAACGTCGGCATCATCCGTCGTAAGCCCCTCCAGGCCATGCGGGAGACGGTGGAAGTCCTGCGGCGCCTGTTGGCCATGGAGCGGGTGACCTTCCACGGCGAGTTTCATCATGTCGAGGGCATCGAACTCGATGTGGTGCATGGCCGTCGCGAGCCACGTCATGTGCCCATCTACATCGGCGCCACCGGCGACAAGATGATGGAACTGGCCGGGGAAATTGCCGATGGGGTTGTGCTCAACTACTGTGTGCCGCCGGAGTACAACGACGAGGCCCTTCGCCATCTCGAGATCGGCGCCAAAAAGGCCGGCCGTCGGCTTGAGGACATTGACCGCCCGCAGCTTGTCGTCTGTTCGGTGGACTACGACCGGCACAAGGCTCTGGACGGCGCCCGCAAGCTGCTCACCCAATACCTGGCCCAACAGCCGCACATTGCCAAAGCCAGCGGCGTCAGCGAGGATGTCGTGCGGCGTATCCAGTCCATCCTGGGCTGGCCGGCCACGAAAGAGCAGATCGAACAGGCCATGCCGCTGGTGCCCGACGATCTGGTCGAACGCATTACGGCCAGCGGCACCCCCGACGAAGTGCGGGCCAAGGTCCAGGAATACATCGACCACGGCTGCACCTGCCCCATCCTCTACCCTCTGGGCGATGCCCGCCTGATGATCGATACCTTTGCCGTGGCGTAGCTTGCCGTCACAGCGCCCGGCTCATGTACAGCTCGTCCAGTTCAAAACCCAGGCGGCGGTAGTAGGGTCGGGTGCCGACGGCAGCGATGACGGCGATGCGGCTGAAGCCTTCGCTGCGGGCAATGCGGCAGGCCAGTTCGACCAGGCGACGGCCTAAACCGCGATGCTGGGCTTCGCCCTGGCTATCGGCACCCAGGGCCAGGGCCGGGCCGTACACCTTGACCTCGCGGATCATGGCCGCCTCGCGGATCTCGGCGATGGGCACCACGGCCGGCGAGTCGGGCAGGGAGAGCCGCAGATAAGCCGCCACACGATCCTCCGGGGTGACATAGCTGAGGAAGTACTCGCGGTTGATATCGGTGCGATAGGGCAGGATCTGCAGCCGCAACCGGTCGGGCAGCACATCCCGTTCGCGCACCTCGCGGCAGCGCAGACAGCGACAAACCAGGCCGTGGCGCGCCATATAGGCATGGACAAGCTGCCGCAGATTCGTCTTTTTGTTGCCGGCCACGATGTTGGGCGAAGGGATGTCCCGGAAGACGCGATTGATGCGACAGTAGCGGGGTACGTGGGTCTTGCAGCGGGCGATCAGGGCGATCAGGGTTGCTTCATCGTAGGGTTGATACAACCCTTGCTCGTAGTAGCGATAGAGTTCGGTTTCCCGCAAGAGCGAAGTCGGGTAGATCTTCAGCTCATCGGGGCGAATGGCGGGGTCGTTCCACAGGCGTTGGAAGTCCTCATAGTCTGTTTCCGGGGTGGCGCCGTAGAGGTTGGCCATCCAGTGGAGCACGATTTTGAAGCCGGCCCCGCGCAGCAGCCGCACGGCCTGACGCATTTCGGCTACGGTGTGCCCGCGTTGGTTCAGGGCCAGGATGCGGTCATCCAGGCTTTGCAGCCCCAGTTGCACCTTGGTCACCCCCAGCCGCCGCAGATGTTCCAGCTCGCGCGGGCTGATGGCATCGGGCCGGGTTTCGATGACAAGGCCGACATTGCGATGGTGGGCCGTTTCATTACGCCGATGGGCCTCGACAAGGGTGGCCGATTCCGTGCCGTTCATGGCATCGAAACAGCGCCGGACAAACCATTCCTGGTACGACCGCGGGTAGGCCGACCAGGTGCCGCCCAGGATGAGGAGTTCGACCTTGTCGGCGCTGTGACCGGTGGCCCGGAACGCCCGCAGCCGCGAGAGGGTCTGGCGATAGGGATCGAAGTCGTTTTGCAGGGCGCGCAACGACCCCGGCTCATCGGGGACATAGCTCTTGGGCATGTTCCCAAAGGTCGGACAGAAGATGCACTTGCCCGGACAGGGGTAAGGCATGGTCAACACCGTGACCGGCGCCACACCGGAGATGGTGCGCACCGGTTTGAGCTGCAAAGCCCGCTCCAGCCGACGGTCCGGTGCCAGCCGGCCTGCCGCCACCAATTGCCGATAGCCGTCGACCAGCTCGCTTTTGGCAAAGAGCCGGCCTGTGCGGCGGGCATGGGCATTGATCACCTCCAGATAGGCCTCCGGAGTCGCCTGGGGCAGGGTGGCCAGGGTCTGGAGGAGGGCGAGCAGTTCGGTTTCGTCGGCCGTCGAATCGAGCACCCGACCGGCGCTATCCGACCAACGGGCCAGGGTGAGGGTGGACATGGATGAGAGCGGTTATGATAAAGGGGTGTGGTTTGGCAGAAAGGCGAGACAGGACCGATAATGACCCGTGCGATGGCCTATCCCCCTGCTCTGCTTGTGATGGACAAAGCCGTTCAAAACCGATTGCAGCAACTCAACCGTCGGTTTTATGCGACCCATGCGGCCGACTTTGCGGCCACGCGGCAGGGGCCGCAACCGGGCTGGCATCGTATTATAGCCTATTTCCCCCCGGTCTGTCAGGTCCTGGACCTGGGGTGCGGGAACGGCCGGCTGGCCGTGTTTTTGGATGAACGGCTGGAGCAGGTGCGCTATGTGGGGGTCGATGCCGAGGCCCATCTCCTTGACCAGGCCCGCCAACGCACGGCCGGCTTGCGACGGACGCAGGCGAGCTTCCGGCAGCTCGACCTGAGCGTCCCCGGTTGGGAAGCCACTCTGGGGTTGGGGTCATTTGATGTGGTTCTGGCCCTTGCTCTGCTTCATCATCTGCCCGGCCGCGACGCCCGGGCCGCCTTTATGACGGCTGCGGCCCGCTGTTTGCAGCCCGCCGGGGTGCTCATCCTCTCGACCTGGCGGTTCAGCCATGTCCCCCGCCTGCGGCGCAAAATCGTACCCTGGGAGACCATCGGCCTCACGAGGGGCGATGTGGAACCCGGCGATTACCTGCTGACCTGGCAACAGACAGGGCTGCGCTATGTCCACGAATGCGACGAGGCCGAGATCGCCGGGTTGGCCGCTGTGGCCGGATTGCGCCTGCGCGAGCACTTCCGGGCCGACGGCCGCGAAGGCGATCTCGCGTTGTACTGTGTGCTGGAACATGGAAAAGTTGACTCCACTGCAAAAACTCCTGAGAAGCCATTTATGTATATGTAAAGGACTTTTCAACCCTCAACCCTCAACCCTCAACTCTCAACCCTCAACCCTCAACCCTCAACCTTCCTTCCTTCGCATTGCCTATGCTCCCCGATTTCAGCCGCCACCTGCAAACCTATGCCGAGATTTTGCTCAAAATCGGTTTGAACCTGCGGGCCGGTCAACGCCTGTTGATCACCTCGGTCCGCACCGACGGCGTGCCCATCGAAACGGCGCCCCTGATACGCGAAGTGGTCAGGCAGGCCTATCAAATGGGTTCGCCTTTCGTTGAGGTCATCTGGGGCGATGAGGCCGTGCGCCTGGCTCGCTTCCGGTATGCGCCTCCCGATTCCTTCCATCACTACGCGACCTGGCACAGCGATGCCCTGCGCGACCATAGCAACCGCGGGGACGCCGTGCTCAACGTTGCCGCCGACAACCCCACCTTGCTTGAAGGGATCGATCCGGAACGGATCGCCACGGCTCGTCGCACCTTACTTGCCTTCATGGCCCCCTACTTCCAGAATGTCACCCGCAACGCCATGAACTGGCTGGTGGCGGCGGCGCCTGTAACCGGTTGGGCGCAAAAGGTCTTTCCCGGCTTGAGCGGGGAAGAGGCCGTGGACCGCCTGTGGGATGCCATCTTCCGTGCCTGTCGGGTCTATGAATCCGAACCCCTGCTGGCCTGGCAGCGTCACATCGCCGAACTCAAGGCCCGCAGCGCCCATCTCAATGCCCGTCGCTACGACGCCTTGCGCTTTCGCGGGCCGGGCACCGACCTCACCGTCGGCCTGGCCGAGGGACACGTGTGGCAGGCTGCCCAAACGACCGCTGCCAACGGCGTCAGCTACACGGCCAACATCCCCACGGAAGAGGTCTTCACGGCGCCCCATGCCCGTCGCGTCGAGGGTGTGGTACGGGCGACGATGCCGCTGAACCTGGGTGGCATCCTCATCACCGATTTTACTCTGGAGTTTGCGAACGGCCGCGTGGTCGATGCCCATGCCGGTCAAAACGAGGAGGCGCTGGGCCGTCTGCTGGTCACCGATGAAGGGTCGTCCCGATTGGGCGAAGTGGCCCTCGTACCCCATCGTTCGCCCATTGCCCGCTCAGGCCTCCTGTTTTACAACACCCTCTTCGACGAAAACGCCGCCAGTCACATCGCCCTGGGCCGTGCTTATCGGGACTGCATCGCCGGTGGTGAGCACATGTCCGAGGAGGAATTTGCCGCTGCCGGCGGCAACAACAGCCTGGAGCATGTGGATTTCATGATCGGCAGCGGCGAGATCGATGTGGACGGCCTGCGCGATGGCCTGAGTGAGCCGGTCATGCGGGCGGGCGAATGGGCTTTTCCGCTGTGAGCATCGAGACCTTCCATCCCTGGGCGCGCCCAGGGCATCCTCCCTTTTTTAGGGCGCATGGCAAGCCGACCTCGCCTCGCCGTCATCGGTTCCATCGTCATGGACATCCTGGTCGCCACCCCTCGCCTGCCCGGCAGCGGTGAAAACCTCCATGTCCCCCGCATCCGGGTCATGCCCGGCGGGAAGGCACTCAATGCCGCCGTAGCCTTCACCCGACTGGGTGGTCAGGCCCACCTCCTGGGCAACATGGGCGACGATTTCTTTGCCGACTATGCCGCTGCGGCCTTGCAGCGCGAAGGCGTCGATATCGGCGGAGTCGGCCGCGATCCCACCGCCGAGACGGGGGCGGGTGTCTTGCTGGTCGAGCCGGACGGTCGCACGGCCTTTCTCATTGCGCCCGGTGCCAACCAGACCCTGGCCGTCGGGCGACTGGAGGCGGCGTTGCGTCCTTTGCTGCCCCATCTCGAGGGGCTGTTGCTCAACTTCGAGGCCCCCGAAGCCGCGCTTTTGCGGGCGGTGACGCTGGCCGAACAACACAACCTCCCCGTCTTCGTGGATGCCGGCCCCTTCCGGCCCTATAGCCCACGCCTGTGGCAACACGCCGCCGTGCTCACCCCGAACGAAGCCGAGACGGCGGCCCTGGTGGGTCACCCTGTAGACGAGGATGAGGCCGCCCTGGCGGCAGCCCGGACCTTGCTGGCCCAGGGCCCTCAGGCCGTTGTGATCAAGCGCGGGGCGCGCGGGGCCTTGTGGGCAACCCCTACCGCCTGGGGCCGTGAACCGGCCTTCCCCATCACCGCGGTGGATACGGCCGGGGCCGGCGATGCCTTCTCGGCCGGCCTTGTCCTGGCCCTGTTACAGGGCCAGCCCCTGCCGCAGGCCGTCCGTTTTGCCAATGCCTGCGGCGCCATCGCCGCCGGGCGTTTCGGCACCATGCCGGCCATGCCACGGGCCGAGGAGGTCGCCGCGCTGTTGGCCGGCCATCCGGGCTGACGGCCGTTGCCTTCTGCCCTCAACCCGGATGGTCGCTTAGCCCAGGACCGCCAGGGCTTTGGTCACACTCTCCTCGGGTTTGACTTTGTACTGGATATCCACAATGCGGCCTGCTTCGTCGATGACGAAATGGCTGCGTTGGATGCCCATAAACGTCTTGCCGTACAGCTTCCGCTCGCCCCAAACGCCGTAGCGTTCGGCAATGCTATGGTCTTCGTCGGCAAGAAGCAGAAAAGGCAGATGGTATTTGGCCTTGAACTTCTGATGGGAAGCCACACTATCGGGGCTGATGCCGAGGACGACGGCGTTTTTGTCGGCCAGTACGGCGAACCGGTCGCGAAAACCACAGGCCTGGGCCGTACAACCGGGGGTATCGTCCTTGGGATAAAAATAGAGGACCACGCGTTTGCCGCGAAAGTCCGAAAGCCGCACCGTTTCGCCGGTGTCGGCCACAGCCGTAAAATCGGGCGCCATATCGCCGATGTGTAAGGTGGTCATTCCTGCAGCACTCCGGATTTTTGTTAGAATGAGGAACGTCGGGAAGCCCTTCCCGACCGCACGCAGTTTACGACGTCGGCTTCGCCTTGTAAGGCGGCTTTCTTCCCATCCTTTGCGAGGTACGCCATGGCCGGCAAGTACTACGACGACCTGGCCGTCGGTCAACGCTTTGTCCATAGCCTGGGCCGCACCATCACCGAGATGGACAACGTCCTCTTTTCGGCCCTGACGATGAACACCCAGCCCCTCCATCTCAACGAGGACTTCGCTGCCCGGACGCCGTTCGGACGGCGCATCGTCAACGGCCTCTTCACCCTGGCCCTGGCCGTAGGCCTCACCGTCTCCGACCTGACCGAAGGGACCATCGTCGCCAATCTGGGCTACGAAGCGGTCCGGCATCCCCATCCGGTTTTCCACGGCGACACCCTCTACGTCGAAACCGAGGTGTTGGAGATGCGGCCTTCTCGCTCGCAGCCCGATCGCGGGATCGTCAAACTGAAGCATATCGGCCGCAACCAGGACGGTACGGTTGTGGTCGAGGTCGTGCGCACGGTCTTGTTCCTGCGCCGCCCGGAGGCGGTGGCGTCTGCCCCTTCGTGAGTTTTCCTATGCGTCCGCGACGTGCCCTGTTGTTTCTCCCCGGCGATAGCGAACGCAAGATTGCCAAGGCGGCGACGCTGGAAGTGGATGCCGTCGTCCTGGACCTGGAAGACGGCGTGGCCATGGGCCGGAAAGAAGACGCGCGGAGACAGGTTTGTCAGGCCTTGCAAACCGTGGATTTCGGTCCCCGCGAGCGCATTGTGCGCCTTAATGCCGTCGGCTCCGGCCTGGAGACCGCCGACCTGGACGCCACCCTGCCCGGTCGGCCCGACGCCTATCTGCTGCCCAAGGTCCACCGGCCCGAGGAGATTGCCTGGTTGGATGCGGCGCTGAGCGCGGCCGAAGCCCGCTATGGCTGGCCGTCGGGCAGCATCCGCATCCTGGCCCTGATCGAAACGGCGCGGGGCATTGTCAACCTGCGGGAGATCGCCGCCGTGGGCGGTCGTTTGGAGGCGCTGCTCTTCGGCGCCGAAGACCTCATCGGCGATATCGGCGGCATGCGCACGGCCGCCGGCCGGGAAGTTCTCTACGCCCGCAGCGCCGTGGTCACTACCGCTGCCGCCTTCGGCCTGGCGGCCATCGATATGGTGTTCGTGGCCCTGGATGACCTGGAAGGTCTGGCGCGGGAGTGCCGGGAGGCCGTCGAGCTGGGCTATCAGGGCAAAATGGCCATTCATCCCCGTCAGGTTCCCGTCATCCAGGCGGCTTTCACCCCGACGGCCGCTCAGATCGAGGCTGCCCGCCGCCTGCTCGCGGCCTATCGGGAACACGAGCGCCGGGGTGTGGGTGTCTTCGTCCTTGACGGGAAGATGGTGGATGCTCCTATGCTGGTCGCGGCCCGACGCATCCTGGCCCGCGCCGGACTGAGTATCCCTTAGGCTTTTGCGATGGGCGCCCCCGGCATGTTCTTCATCCCATGATCACCCGGAGACAGCTGGAAGCGCGCGAATACGAAACCCTGGCCCCCTGGGGCATGAAGAGCGCCGAAACGCGCGGTCGGGTCTATCCGGACGAGGAGGCCGAAGAGCGCACGGTCTATCAGAAAGACCGCGATCGCATCGTTCACACCACGGCCTTTCGCCGTCTGGCCTACAAGACCCAGGTCTTCGTCTATCACGAGGGTGACCACTACCGCAGCCGGCTGACCCACACCCTGGAGGTGGCGCAATTGGGCCGCACCCTGGCGCGGGCTTTGGGCGCCAACGAAGACCTGACCGAAGCCATCTGCCTGGCCCACGACCTGGGGCATCCGCCCTTCGGCCACACCGGCGAGCACATCCTCGATCAGCTCATGGCCGACCACGGCGGCTTCGACCATCAGCGCCAGACCATGCGCATCATCGAGTGGTTGGAGAGGCGCTATCCCGACTTCCCCGGCCTCAACCTCACCTACGAGGTGCGCGAAGGCATTGTCAAGCACGACACGGATTACGACATCAGCCATGCCGAGGGCTACGAACCTCATCTGGCCGGCACCCTGGAATGCCAGATCGCCAACATCGCCGACGAAATCGCCTGGAATACCAGCGACCTGGACGACGGCCTCTACGCCGGCATTCTCGATGTGGCCGATCTGGCCACGCAGCCCTTGTGGCAGCGGGTGATGGACTCTTTGGGCGAGCCGGTGCGGCCGGCCCGTCTGGATTCGCTCCTGCGGGCGCGCATCATCCGGCGTCTGGTGGGCATGGAAGTCGGCGATGTCATCCGCCATACCGGCGCCCGCCTGCAGGCCCTGGCCATCGCCTCGGTGGAGGATTTGCGTCGGGTTGGGCAGCCGGTGGCCGGCTTCAGCCCGGACATGGCCGCGGCCAATGCCGTGCAGAAGCGCTACCTGTTCGAGCACTTCTATCGCAGTTACCGGGTGATGCGCATGGCGGCTAAGGCCGAGCGCATCCTTACCAGCTTATTCCGGGCTTATGTCCAGGAACCCCGGCAATTACCGCCGAGCACCCAACAAAAACTGAAGGCGCCGGAAGCCGATCTCTACCGCATCGTCTGCGATTATCTGGCGGGGATGACCGATCGGTTTGCCATTCAGGAATACAAACGCCTTTTCGATCCCGAAGAGCGGGTGTAAGCGCCGGGACGGGGCCCCCTTACCATTTACCCTCCTGGGCCATCTGCAAGAACAGGGCCACGACTTCGGGGTCGAACTGCCGACCGGCCTGTTGACGGAGGTAGTCCAGGGCTTCCTCTCGCGACCAGGCCCGCCGATAAGGCCGTTCACTGGTCAACGCATCGAAGACATCCGCCACGGCAAAAAGACGGGCGGCCAGCGGGATCGCCGTCCCTTTGAGACCGCGCGGATAGCCGCTGCCGTCCCAGCGTTCATGGTGGCAATAGGGTATATCCAGGGCCGGTTGCAGATAGGTGATGGGCGAGAGCATCTCCAGAGCGTATTGGGGATGCCGGCGCATAACGGCCTCTTCCTCCGGGGTTAGCGGGGCCGGCTTGAGGAGGATGGCATCGGGGATGGCCATCTTGCCGATATCGTGCAGCAATGCCCCCCGGCGTACATGCACCAGCTCCGTTTCCTCCATGCCTATGGCTCGGGCCAGCGCCAGCGTCATCTCGGTTACCCGGCGGGTGTGACCTTCGGTTTCCCGATCGCGCAGCTCGAGGGCCCGTGCCCAACCTTCGATGGTGGCATCGTAGGCGATGGCCAGCTCCACGTGCGAGCGCTGCAGCCGCTCGAAGAGCCGGGCATTGTCAACGGCGATGGAGGCCTGTTGGGCCAGGGTCTGGAAGAACTGCAACCAATCCTCATCCGGTCGCAACGGCGAGCGATGAAAAACCTCCAGGACGCCTTGAAGCTGGCCCTTGGCCACCAGCGGCGCCACGGCATAGCTTACAAAGCCCTCGGCCTCCTGCAGCCCTTCTCGTCCCCACGGCAAATCGGTGTGGGCCAGGTCGGGAACGACGAGGAGGCGATGCTCCAGCGCGGCCAGCCCGGTCAGGCCCTCGCCCAGACGCAGGCGGGTGTGCCGATAAAGGGGCGAACGCAGACCGTGATCGGCGGCATAGTCCAGGACGTTGAGATGCGGGTGATAGAGCAGAACGCCGGCCGCGTCGACGTTGAGTTGGATCACGGTCTCTTCCAGCAAAATCGCCAGGGAAACGCGCAGGTCGAGACTGGCCGTAATGGCCCGGTCGATGGTTTGCAGGGCCTCTAACTGACGAACCCGCCGCAGGGTTTCCTCGTGCAGGCGCAGGCGATGGATGGTGGCGCCGGCCATCTCGGCCAGGGCCTCGAGCAGGTGCAGTTCGTCGGCATTGAACCGCCGGGGGGCGGGGATACCGACCAACAGCACGCCCTCCGTGGTGGTGGCCGAACGAATGGGTACGGCTGCCCCACGCCATCCTGCCGGTGTTTTGGCGCGAAAAGCGGGTGGCAGGTGTGGCGCCGCGGCAATGTCGTCAATCGTCGCGGGACGACCTTCGCTGAAGACCCGACCCACGATACCCTCGCCAGGTGACAAGGGCAGCTCGCCGCGTTCTCCGAACCAACCGCGCGCCACGGCCGTGCGCAGCTCGTGGGCAGCCGGGTGATAAAGACGAATGATACCGGCCTCGCTGTCGAGGAGATCGAGGGTTTCGTCGAGCAGGATGCCCAGGGCTTCGTCCAGGGTTTGAGCTATCCGCAACGCCGTGGATACCCGGTGGACGGCCTCCAATTCCCGGACATGGCGACCCATGGCCTCTTCGGCCCGGACCCGCGCGGTAATGTCGTGGGCGAAACCGGTAACGCCGGTGATACGGCCGTTCTGTTTTTGGGCCACGCCCAGGACCTCCAGGATCAGGGTATCGCCGGCAGCATTCAGTACCCGCAAGGCACGGAACGCCTGGGTTTCGTCGCGCAAGGCGCGCTCAAATTTCGTCCGGGCCAGCACGCGGTCGTCGGGATGGATCAGCTCGTCAAAAGGTCGGCCCAGCCATGCTTCCACCGGCCAACCGGTGATCCAGGTGAAAGCCGGGTTGAGCAGGGTGAAGTGTCCCTCAGGTGAAAGCGCGTAAACGATCTCGGGGACGTTCTCAAAGAGGGCGCGGTAACGTCTTTCGCTCTCGCGGCGTTCGGTGATATCCTGGGCGGCTCCGTAAATGCGCACCACGCGGCCCTGCTGGGCATCCCAGACGGGGCGGGCATGGTCGCGCAACCACCGCACCTCGCCGTCCTTGCGGACGATGCGGAACTCGCTGACATCGGTCTCGCCGGCGAACAGGCGCATTTCGCGGGCCAGGGCAATGGGCATATCGTCGGGATGGATGAGGGCACGCCAACCCCCGCGCGCGTCGACTTCGGCCGATGTGTAACCGGTCACGCGTGGGAACGAATCGGTAACCCATTCGCGTACCAGCCGGTTTCCTTCCTCGACGCGAAAAGCATAGGCATAATCGGAAATGAGTTCGGAAATGTGGCGGTAGCACTCTTCGTCGGCCTGCAAGCGGGTTTGGGCCTGTGCGAGCGCGGCCAGCATGGTATTGACCCCGCGGGCCAGGCTGCTCAGTTCATCGTTGCCGTTGTCCGGTACACGGGACGCGGCACCCCCTTGCCCGGCGATCCACCGGATGGCACGCTCGAGTCGGAGCAGGCGGCGGATAACGGCCCCTTCCAGCAGCATCAGCGTGATCAAGAGCATCCCGATGCCTGTGCCGAATACGGACAACGCCAGAGTACGCAAGCCGAGCCGGGCCTGCGCCCGCAGCTCACGGGGGGCGTCGATGGCGATGATCAGGGCCGGATCGCCGAAGATGTCGTGGAGGACGGTGTAGCCGGAAATGAGGTTCTCGCCCCGGGGGATGACCACAACCCCCTCCTGATTGCGCCACGCCGCGCGTGCACGCGTCACATCGGCCGGCATCGTCTCGGCGTTGTAGGGGAATACCCGCAGGAAAAGCCGCGCTTTATGGGCTAAGCGGGCGATTTCGGCTGCGTCCAGACGTCTCCCTATGATCAGCGTGCCCCGGATAGGACCCTCACCGGCGCTGGTGACGATGGGTTGCGAGGCGACAAGCAGCGGTCCCTCCGGGAGCATGACAATGCCGTTGACCCGAGCGGTGGGATCGGCATGACCGACAAGGGGGGTATCGGCCTCCCACAAAACCGACCACTGGGGCGGAATGGAAACTTCTTCCCCGCTTGTCCGATCAACCCGTTTGGCAAAAACCACCCGATCGGCATTGTCCAGGAAAAGCATCACATCGATGCCAAGGTTGGTAAACGTCACATCAACTAAATTCGAGTCAATATAATATTGATTTCTATCGACGATGAATTGATATGTATCGTCCCATGCAGCCCAATCTTCTAAGATTGCATCCATCTGTGCGATTTCATCTTCTAAAATCGTTAATAAATGAAGTATATCACTTTCTATGTTTTTATTTTCAATGATATCGCTATTTTTTAAGACAAAATACTGAGATATCGCATAGGATATTATCGATAGAATAGAAAAGGTAATCAAAATAATCAACAAGACTTTAGATCGAATGGTCATCTATGACTCCCCTATCTATTCAGCTACCTGCAGGAACATCATGGCGAGGAGCGCGGCAACGAAGGGCCACGCCGAGGGCCATAGCCCGAGACGCATTCTCCTGGTCCCGGCCGGTCTTCGCCATGCGCGCGGGGATTGCCTGGCCGTCTCCGGCGGCTCGCCACGACCCAATGAAGAGGTGCGCTGCCTCGACATGACCGAACAGTCTTCTGAGGTCCTTATGGACAAGCGCTGTGAGTGCAATGGTTCAGGACGATAGGGGCTGTTGTTGGTGCGCAGCTATCCCTGAAGGATGACACCGTCGCATACCACTGAGGTCCCGGTCTGTGTCCATACCCGATCATTGTACTCAAAATGTGCGTAAAATTACAAAATCGGGTTTCTGTCAGGGAAACGTTGAGGAAGGAGAAGATGGATGGAGGGCAATGCCTTCTCCCCCTCGATATGCGGGGTAGCCCTGTGGGAATGGCGTGCTCTCGGGACGATGACCGCTACCGGGCGCGGCCGTCGGCAGGGTCTACCGGGATGGGTCGGTTGTCCGCGGTCAACGTGGCTTCCGGAACGGCGCGATACGCAGAACGGCGAAAGGGAAATGGGGGCCATCCTCTACAGATGATGGACAAATATGGTGCAAGTATAACACAAACCTGTTTGCCATACGAACCTGTTGTAAGCCCCCGGTTGGTCGCGTGCGGGTTTCTCGGCCAAGCCGGGACAGGCGGGTCGCGGTGAGAGCCATCCTATGGCAGGTTCTGCGCTTCCGGGAATGCCTTACCACGGAGCCATCGGCTTTGCTTGTTGCAATAAATGGCATTTACAATAATGGTATCGCTTCTTGACCCCTTCCCGACGACCGGGGTCGGTAATCCTGACCGTCAGGTCTGCCGAAGTCCCGATCATGGAGCACCGGGCTTTCCCAGGCCGTTCGGTGGCGGGAAGGGAATCCGCAAAAGACGTTCGCTTTTGGAGACAGGCTATGATTGTCCGTAGTTCGTTGCAAACGGTTCTCATGCTTGTGCTGATCGCCGTGATGGCCGCGGCGGTTGGATGCGGTGGTGGGCAAGGGCCTGCCCTCACCGTCGAAGACCCTTGGGTGCGGGCGACGGTGATGGCCGATGGCAACAGTGCCGCCTATATGACCATCCGCAACACCGGCCGGGAGGCGGATGCTCTGGTGGGTGCCATGACTCCGGTCAGCCGGATGACCGAGCTGCACGAGATGAGCATGGAGGGGGATGTCATGCGGATGCGCCCGATTGCAGGCCAGCGCATCGAGATCCCGGCCGGAGGCCGGGTCGAGCTCAAGCCGGGCGGATTGCACATCATGCTCATGGGCGTGAACCAGACGCTGGCGCCGGGGACGACCGTGGAGTTGATCTTGCGCTTCGAAAAGGCCGGCGAGGTCAACGTCCGGGCCGAGGTGCGCGCCGTCGAGGGTATGGGGGACACCCACATGGAGCACAGCGACTATTGAGGGAGGCCCATGGCACACTGGCGCCTTCTGAGCATCGGGCTTCTGCTCCTCCTGGCCCTGATGGCAGGGTGTGGCCGCGCCGGCCGTCAGGCGGCGCCGCCTCCGGCCGATGTGGTCCTCACCCTGGCCGTCGAGCCCGAACCGGCACGGATTGGGGAGGCCACGCTGGTCCTCACCCTGAAGACGAGCGACGGTCGGGCCATTCCCGATGCCAAACTCGACATCCGCGGCGATATGGCCCATGCCGGGATGCAGCCCGTCCTGGCCGCAAGCGATGCCGGTCCCGACGGCGTTTATCGCGTCCCCTTCCGTTGGACCATGGCCGGCGATTGGTTCGTCATCGTGCAGGTGCAGTTGCCGGACGGACGCCGCTTCGAGCAACGCTTTGACCTGCGCGTGGCCGGGTCGTAAGCCGGTCTGGTTCGGGTTCGGAACCGGCAAGAAGGTTGGGCGTCATGCCGTACGACCTGCTCCATGTACCCGTGCTCGGACGGTTCCTGCGGGGGCGCTGGGGGCGGTTGCTCGGCCAGGGCCCGCTTTTGGCCCTGGCCGCGTTGATGGTCTACGACGGGTTGACCGGCCCGCCGCTGGCGCCCTATAACTTCGCCACCGTCCTGGCCTGGGTTCACTATCGGGGGCTGGTCATCCTGGCCCTGGTTTTCGGCGGCAATCTGTTCTGTTGGGGCTGTCCTTTTACCCTGCCGCGCACGCTGGCGCGGCGGTTCGGGCGTGGGGGCCGGCGCTGGCCGCGCCTTTTACGCAACAAGTGGCCGGCCATTGCCGTCCTTTTCCTGTTTTTCTGGCTTTACGAGTGGCTCGACCTGTGGGCCAGTCCCTGGTTGACGGCCTGGGTGGTGGTCGCTTATTTCGTGGCCGCCGGGGTGCTCGAGGCTTTGTTCGCCGAATCGCCTTTTTGCAAGTACCTGTGCCCGCTGGGTTCCTTCAACTTCGCCGCGGCGAGCATTTCGCCGCTCCAGATAACGGCCCGGCAGGCAACGGTATGTCGGACCTGTGTCGGGAAGGAATGCGTCAACGGCAGCGCCACCGTTTCCGGCTGCGGCACCGAACTGTTTGTGCCCTTGCTGGCTTCGAATCGCGATTGCACCTTTTGCCTCGATTGCGCCCGGGCCTGTCCCTATGACAACGTGGCCCTGACCACCCGTTCGCCTTTGCGGGAACTGGTGGCCGACGCCTGGCCGCGGCGCTGGGATGTGAGTTTTCTGGCCCTGGTTTTCGCTTTCCTCGGTTTAAGCAATGCCTTTGGCATGACGCCACCCATCTACAGCCTGTTGACGGCGTTGGCCGTGCGCTTGCCGTGGGCCGATGAGGCGCTTTTGCTCTTGTTCGTCCTGGCCGTCCTCGACCTTGGTTTGCCGGCGGTGCTGGGCTTGGGCGCGGCGGCGCTGAGCCGCCACCTGGCCGGTCGGGATGAACCTTTGCGGGTGAGTCTGGCCCGGTTTGTGCCGGCCGTGATGCCGCTGGCCGTGGCCATCTGGCTGGCCCATTATGGCTTCCATTTTGCCACGGCGGCGCTGGCCGTCATCCCGCTGACCCAGCAATTCCTCCTCGACCACGGCCTGACCTTCGCCGGCCTGCGACCGGCCTGGCAACTCGGCCCCCTCGTCCCCATGGCCTGGTTGCTACCCATCGAGCTGGCCATCGTCCTGATCGGCCTGTTGGCCAGCCTGTATGTGTTGGGCGAGCGTAACCGACGTCACTTCGGTGAGCAGGCGACAACGGTTATGATCCCATGGGTGGTGTTGCTCGTCCTGATGGCCGTAGCCGCCATCCTCATCTTTTCCCTGCCCATGGAAATGCGCGGCAGCGCCCTGGGCGGTCATTGAAGGAGCGTAGGCCGGTGTTCCTGTTCCGTCGTCGTTGGTTACCCTCCACCCTCCTCGTCCTTGTCGCCGCCGTCGTCATGGTGCGGCTGGGCTTTTGGCAGTTGGATCGTCTGGCCGGCAAACGGGCTGCCATCGCCCAGACCCAGGCGGCCCTGGCCGCAGCGCCCCTGGTCCTGAGCGGCGAGGAGACGACCCTGGATGCCCGGGCCCTGCGCCATCGCCTGGCCACGGTCACGGGTACCTATGATTTCGAGCATGAAATCCTGCTCAAAAACAAGTTCTACGGCAATCAGCCGGGCTATCATCTGCTGACGCCCCTGCGCATCGCCGGCAGCCAACGGGCCGTATTGGTGGATCGCGGCTGGATCCCCTTTGATGCCGCCGCACCCGAGCAAGTGGCGGCATGGCGCGAGCCTGCCGAGGTCACGTTACAGGGGCGCATCGAGCCTGAGGATCCCCGGCCGGCCGGCGCCACCGTGCCCACGGGTCCGCAACGGGAATGGTATCGTCTCGATATCGCCGCCCTGGAGGCCCAGATGCCTTATGAGCTGCTGCCGTTTTACATAGCCTTGCTTCCGGACGAGCCTCCCACGGGACCGCCGTTTCGCAATCCGCCCGAAATCATCCTCGATGAAGGTCCGCACCTGGGTTATGCCATCCAGTGGTTCCTTTTTGCCGTGGTGGTACCGGTGGTTTATGCCATTCAGGTACGGCGGATCGAGGCCGGTAAGACGGTCTGAGTACGGCGATGACAGAGCCCGACCTGCTCACCGATCCCGATGCGATTGACCCGCAGGCTGTCGCCCGCTATGAGCAGCTTTACAGGCGGCTGGCCCCGCGGTTGCAGGCAGGCGAACCCGGTCTGGCGGAGCGATTGGCGGACCTGCTGGCCGCCGTGATGGCCCGGATTGACTGCACGGCCTGTGGCCGTTGCTGTCGGCATATGGGACCGGTGGTGGATGACGCCGATGCCGCGCGCCTGGCGGCCGGCCTGGGGTTGAGCGTGGCCGGGTTACGCCGCCGCTTTCTGCGGCCCATGTGGCCCGGTGCGGCCGAGGCCGACCAGGTCTGGCTGCTGCCCGCTCCCTGTCCCTTGCATGATGGCCGGCTCTGTACGGTCTATCCCCGGCGGCCACAGCCCTGTCGGGATTTTCCCCAGGCGGTGGGCGCCGATCCGGTCGAGCGCTTGGCCATCTGGGTCGAGACGGCGGCCTTTTGCCCGATCACCTTCAATACCCTGGCCCGGTGGGAAGCGGAGGAGCCGGACGGCTCACATGCGGAAGACGCCGTAGGTGGTGGGTTCGATGGCCGCGTTGTAGCACACGGAGAGGGCCAGAGCCAGAACGCGGCGGGTTTCGGTCGGGATGAGGATGCCGTCGTCCCATAAGCGGGCGGTGGAGTAGTAGGGATTGCCCTCCCGTTCGTATTTCTCCAGGATGGGTTGTTTGAACGCGGCCAGTTCGGCCTCGGTCATGAGCGGCTCGCCCCGCCGCGCCAGCTGGTCCTGTTTGACCGTGGCCAGGACGTTGGCGGCCTGTTCGCCGCCCATGACGCTGATGCGGGCGTTGGGCCACATCCACAAAAAGCGCGGGCCGTAGGCGCGGCCGCACATGCCGTAATTGCCGGCGCCGAAGGAGCCGCCGATGATGACCGTCAACTTGGGCACGGCGGCGTTGGCCACGGCGTGGACCATTTTGGCGCCGTCCTTGGCGATACCGCCGGCCTCGTAGGCCTTGCCCACCATGAAACCGGTGATGTTTTGCAGGAACAGCAGGGGAATGCGCCGGGCCGTACACAATTCGATGAAATGGGTGCCTTTCAGGGCCGATTCGCCGAAAAGAACGCCGTTGTTGGCGATGATGCCTACCGGATAGCCGTGAATACGGGCAAAGCCGGTGACGAGGGTGGTGCCATAACGGGCTTTGAACTCGCGGAATTTGCTGCCGTCCACCAGACGGGCGATGACCTCGCGCACGTCATAGGTCTCGCGGAAGGTGCGCGGCAGGATGCCGTAGAGTTCTTCGGGGTCGTACAGCGGGTCTTCGGGTGGCGCCAGATCGGCCTCGACCCGTTTGACCGTGTTCAGATCGGCGACGATGGCGCGCAGTTGACGAAGCGCATCGTCATCGTCCACGGCGAAATGGTCGGCCACACCGGAGATACGCGTGTGCACATCGGCGCCGCCCAGCTCTTCGGCGCTCACTTCCTCGCCGGTGGCGGCTTTGACCAGGGGCGGTCCGCCCAGGAAGATGGTGCCCGTGCCCTTGACGATGATGGTTTCGTCGCTCATGGCCGGGACATAGGCCCCGCCGGCCGTGCAGGAACCCATGACGCAGGCAATCTGGGGGATGCCGAGGGCGCTCATGCGGGCCTGGTTGTAGAAAATCCGGCCGAAGTCGTCTACATCGGGGAACACCTCATCCTGCAGGGGCAGAAAGGCGCCGCCCGAATCCACCAGATAGAGACAGGGCAGGCGGTTTTCCAGGGCGATGGTCTGGGCCCGGAGATGCTTTTTCACGGTCAACGGATAGTAGGTGCCGCCCTTAACCGTGGCATCGTTGGCGATGATCATGCACTCGCGGCCGGACACGCGCCCGATACCCGTCACAATGCCGGCTGCCGGCGCTTCGTTGTCGTACATCTCCCAGGCGGCCAGGGGCGAGAGTTCCAGGAAGGGACTGCCGGGATCGAGCAGGCGATCGATGCGCTCGCGTACGAAGAGCTTGCCCTGTTCGGCGTGGCGGCGATGGGCCGCCGGTGGGCCGCCCTGGCGCACCTGGGCCAGGCGTTGGCGCAGTTCCTCGGCCAGGCCCCGGTGATACGCCGCATTGGCTTGAAAGGTCGGGTCGTCAGGACGGATGTGGGTGGGAAGGATATCCATAAGCGATGGGGTACCGTTTGGGGACAGGAGGCCGGGCAATGCAAGGAAGGCGATCCGATGGTCGCCCATGCTGCCATTGTAACCTTTTCCGGGGATCGGGCTATACTTCGCCCATGGCGCTTAAGCTGCGTTTTCACGATCTGCGGGCCGAACTCCGCCGACGCCATGAGGCGCTGTGGGAGAGCCTGCTCCTTCTGGAACCGGCCGAATGGGAGACCCCGCCGGGCCGCCGGGCCGCCGAGCTGTTGGCCGCCACCATCCGCCGGGATGAAGCGCTCCTGGCGGCGGTTGAGGCGGCCGCGGTGGGCCTGCCCGAAGTCATGACGGCGCCGACGCTCGATCTTGCCGACGATCCGGAGGCGCTTCTGCAGCAGTCTCTGGACCTGGCCGCACAGCTGGATGCCCGTTTAGCGGCCCTCGATAACCACCAGTGGCAGCGTAAATGGCGTCGGGAGCGCGTGTCGGTCACTCTGGCCGACCTGGTGGATGCCGCCAACGATGCTTTGCAACAGGCGCAAGGCGTCGTGGATGCCTATCTCGGCAGCTTTGCCCGGCTGGGCAAGGAGGGACTGCAGGCCTGGTTGCGCCTGAGCTATGACGAGCTGATGGACAGTGTGGCCGGGATGCGTGAGGAGGCCATCCGGGGTTCGGCCTGGTACGGCGCCTGGAACACGTTCCAGGTCTTGGAGCATGTCTGGGCCTGGAACGAGCAATTGCTGGAAACGGCCCGACGCTGGCACGAAGAAAGCCCCCTTCCGCCTTTGCGCGATCTGCCTCGTTATGGCGAATACAACCCCTATGTCGGCAGGGTCTATACGGGGGACGACATGGTCGTGCTGGCCGATGGCCTGGTTACGGTCTATCGCCAGACGGTGGCTTTCATCGCCCGCTGCGACCCCGGTCTTCTCACGCGGGTGCGGCCGTCGCCCTGGCCGGGGCTGCTGCCGCTGAGCAATCTCGTCTTTGAGGTCTACCGTCACGCCTGGCAGCATGCCCAGGCCATTCGCACCTATCGGGAGCAGAGCGAACTCAATCCAGGTAATGCTCCAGACCGGCCGCGCGGAGGGCATCCCACAGCTTCTTGACGTCCTGGGCGCGGTCGGCGGGCACAATCAGGATCACATCGCCCGTATCCACCACGACCATGTCCTGCAGACCAATGGTGGCGATCAACCGGTCGGGGCTGAAGACGAGCACATTGCGGCTGTCCAGATGGAGATGGCGGGCCTGAATGACGTTGCCGTGGCCGTCCTTGGGCAGGACCTCCAGCAAAGCCGCCCAGGAGCCGATATCGCTCCAGCCCAGATCGGCCGGGAAAACGGCCACATCGGTGGCCCGTTCCATCACGCCGTAGTCAATGGTGACATTGCCGTCCAGCGGGAACCAGTAGCGCTCGAACGCGGCGGCTTCGGCCTGGGTATGGAGGGCCGGGGCCAGGACCTGCAAAGCGGCATGGAGGGCGGGCATATAGGTGGCCAGGGCGGCCAGGATCGTATCCACGCGCCAGACGAACATGCCGCTGTTCCAGGCGTAGTTGCCGTGGCGCAGAAAGGCTTCGGCCGTCGGACGGTCGGGCTTTTCGCGGAAGCTGCGCACCCGGCGCGCCGGCATGGCGTTGAAATACCCCAGTTCTTCACCCATCTCGATGTAGCCGTAGCCGGTCTCGGGGCATGTCGGCTGGATGCCGAGGGTGATCAGCTTGCCTTGCTGGGCCAGCTCGGCCGCGCCGACGAGGATGCGCCGCAGGGTCTCGGCTTTGGTGATGAGATGGTCGGCGGTCAACACGGCCATGACCGCGTCCGGGTCGCGGGCCTGCAGGTGGATGGCGGCCAGGCCGATGGCCGCGGCCGAGCCCCGGGCGACCGGTTCGCCGATGATGTTGGCCGATGGCAGATCGGGTAACTGGCCGGCCACGATGGGAATGTATTCGCGCCCGGTGACGACGTAAATCCGGTCAGGCGGCACCAGCGGTGTCATGCGGTCGTAGGCCGCTTGCAACATCGTGCGGCCGGTGCCTGCCAGGTCGAGAAACTGTTTGGGGGTGCGGCGGCGGCTGCGAGGCCACAGGCGACTGCCGATGCCGCCGGCCAGGATGACGGGATACAAATGGTCGGTATAAGGCGAGGGCATGGGCTGGGTCTCAGAAGACACGAGGCGAGGGCGTGGCCGCGCTGCGGTCAGCGGTCTGGGCTACCGTCAAAGCCTGTTCGGCGGCCCGGTCGGTCACGGCAGCAAGAAGGCTGCGCCAGGCCAGCGTCCGCACGAAGGGGTGATCGGGATGGTGGCTCAGCACGCCGTCGCGTGCGGCCATGGCGATCCCGGCTGTGGCTGCGTCGCCGGTCAACAGGAGCCACTGCGCCTGCCGGAGCAGACGTGCGGCCAGGAGGGCGGCCGTTTCCGGTTCCACCAGGCGTTGCGCCACGGTCCGATGGGCCGGCCCGTTTTCGGCCAGGGCTCCATCGGCGGAGTCGGAGCCTGTCAAACGCGCCACATCGGGGACTTCCCAGGTCCAGCCCACAAAGGCCGGATGTCGGAATAGAGCGGTGAACGTCTCGGCCGGGACGACGGGCGCTGTCGGTGGTTCCGGCAAAACCACCGCCGGTCGCCGCGCGCCGTCCCACAGCCAGGGGCCGAAGACCACCACTTCGCCGGGCCAGCGGGCCTGGCGTGCGCGCATCCGTGCCAGGGCTTCGTCCAGGAGATACAGTCCCACATGGGGGTCGATCTCGGCCAGCAGGAGGGGATGCGGATTGCCCGACAGGGCCAGACGATGGACGCTGCCGCGCGGGGCCGGCGGCGGCACGTCATCCAGGGCCACGGCTGGATTGCCTTCGGCCTCGAGGATGCCCAACCGGTCATGGCAGACCAGAAGCAGCATGACGGCCTGATCGGTTCCGTGCGGACGGATGAACCAAAGCAGGTTCCGGCCCTCGGCGTCGAGGAGCGGTGACCACAGGGCCCGCAAGGGCGGCCGTTCCGGCACACGGACCCCCGCCAGTTGCAGCTTGCGCAGGCTGCGCTCGACCAGAGGTTGCAACTCCGGCGCCAGCAACGCTTGCAAAGTGGCCAGGGCCAGGAACGCCGTCGGGGTGCGACGGGTGCTCAGGGTCTGGATGAGGCCGGCAGCGGTAGTCGGTTCGGCATAGGCGGCGATGACTCCGAGCAAGGAGGCCATGCGCGGGTCGTCATCCTCGCTCAGCACGGTCAGGACCTGACGGACGATGGCGGGCGGTTCGCCCAGGAGCTGTGCGGCGTATTCCACCAGGACCAGCGGCATCGTCTCGGCCAGATGCAGGGCTTCGTGGGCGCTTTGCCGGGCCACTTCGCGGGCTTCGGGCAGGCGACCGATCAGGGCCGGGTCCACGGTCTCGCCGAGATAGCGCTCCAGGATCATGACGGCGGTCAGGCGGGCAGCGGTTGAACGCCGCGGATCGGCCGCCACGCGCCGCAGGGCAGGAACGATGGCATCACGGTCGAGATGGCGGGCGATCAGCGCCAACCCGCCGCGCAGGGTCGGGTTATCCGTATCGAGATGGCGCACCAGCACCGGGATGATGGCATCGCCCTGCATGGCCAGGTCACGGGCGCGGCGCTCCAGTTCAAAGGCATTGGGAGCCTGGGCCAGGGCCTGCACCGCCTCCTCCAGGGCCAGACGCTCGCCGAAACCGCGGACGATCTTGTCCTCGCTCATGGTCGGCAATGATAGCACAGGTGTTGGGGCTTGTTCCAGCTCTGTGGTACACTTGTCATGATTGCCCCCGTAGCTCAGGCGGAAAGAGCGAGGGTTTCCTAAACCCTGCGTCGCAGGTTCGAGTCCTGCCGGGGGCGCCTGTGCAAGGGTGCCATGTCGGCAACGAGGCGCAGACGCAGGTTGCAGATCGGCAGAACCGCTTTTCCCCGGCTCATGACGTCGGTTTGGGTATGTCTCCAGGCGTTTGCAGCGTCATAACGAAGACGGACCCTGTACCAAACGGTTCCTCTTCCTCTTCTTTTTGGATATGCGCTGATGAGCAAGTTGTCAGGAGTTCTTGCCGTCGTCCGGCGCCTGTTGTTTCCCCTCGGCAGCCGTGTGAGGATCGGCGTTAGCTTGTTTGGCCTGGTCTTCGGGGTGGCGGCAGGGAGTTGGCCGTTGCCGACGGAAGCGACCGAAAGGCCGACAACGACGCCGATAAACCCCTGGGGCGTGCAAATCCTGCGGGAGATCGGACCGGGTGAGGGCCTGCCCCAGGGCAAGGCGGCCGGTGTGGCCTGGTTGCGGTATCCGCTGAACTGGCGGCGTACGGAAATCCGTCCGGGCGTCTATGACTGGTCGAAACTCGATGCCGATCTGGCCAACGCCGCGGCCAACAACATGCGCGTGCTGATCTACGTGGTGGCCAATCCTCGCTGGGCGGCCGATGTCAGCTGTGGACCGTTGAAACCGGACTATCTGGACGATTTGGCCGCCTTTTTGACGGCCGCGGCCGCGCGCATTCGCAGCCGTTATCCCGGCCTGGCGCCGTACTGGTCGCTCTACAACGAACCCGATATCGCCGATGCCGGGGTGGATTTCGGCGGCTGTTGGGGCAAAGGCCATCCCCGCAGCGCTGCCGGAGCCGGCGGTGCTGCCTATGCCGCCATGATGGCCGTGGCCTATCCCGCCATCAAGGCCGGCGATCCCAATGCCATCGTCATGAACGGCGGCCTGGCCTACGACGACTGGTACAATCCTGCCACCGGCAGCGGGCGGGTGGATCGCACGTTCCTGGATGATTTTTTGGCCGCGGGCGGCGGCCGCTACGTGGATGCCGTTGACTTCCACTACTACCCCACCTTTGCCGCCAACTGGCGCGGCAGCGACCGTTATACGAGCGATGTCGTGGGCAAGGCCCGGGCCATCCAGGCTAAGTTCCGCGCCGCCGGTTTCAACCGACCGCTCGTCCTCACCGAAACGGGCTGGCCTACGGCGAGCGAAACACCGGGTCCCAGCGAACGGCCCGACCGCTATGTGCCCCAGGTCTATGCCCGCGGGATGTCGGCCGGCATCTACCCCATCAGTTGGTTTACCCTGGTTGATTACCCTTATCCTCTGGACCCCTACTACTACGGATTGCTGACTGCGGCTTTGCAGCCGAAACCGGCTTATTACGCCTACCAGACCATGACCCGCGAACTCGACGGCTATCGCTTTTTGCGGGTGCGTCGTGGGTTGCCGGCCAGCCTGGAAGCTTACGAGTTCAGCAAAGAAGGGCAGCATAAGCTTCTCATCTGGGCGTTGGGCGGTCAGACCGTTCATTGGCCGTTTGTGCTGGAGCAGGTCGGGGGAACCGTTCGGCGTGTCACCCACACCGGCGCCGTCAGTCTGCTCACCGATGGCGGCAGCGGTGATCCCGACGGCCAGGCCGATGGTCGCATCGCCATGGCCATCGGTCCGGATCCGCTTTATCTCGAGGGATTGGTCACGCGCCTGGGTCATATCGGCGGCGTGGTTTTCCACGATCGCAACGGCAACGGCCTGCGGGAAACCGAGGAACCGGGTTTGGGCGAGGCGACCCTGCAGGTGTTTACCGCCCAGGCGCTGTTTATCGACGAACGTCGCACCTCCGGCAGCGGTCAGACCGCCGGCGCTTATACGTTTGCCGATCTCGAACCGGGCCGTTATCGGCTCAGGGTGATGCCACCGCCCGGCTTCGCCCCTGCCGCCGCCGAGGTGATGGTTGACGTGGTCGGCGAGCAAACGACGGCCCTTGACGTGCCTTTGCAACCCTATGTGGCGGCGCCGCCTCTCTGGGAGCAGGAAGCCGAGGCAGGGGTGCTTACAGGGCCGATGACCATTCAAAGCGATGCGGCGGCATCGGGAGGGCGCTACATCCGCTCCACGGCGACGGCCTATACCCCTAACCCGGCGGCAGGTACGGCTACATTTCAGTTTCAGGTGGAAGAGGCCGGGATGTACTACCTGTGGGCGCGGGTCATGGGACTGGATGGGACGCGTAATTCCTTTTGGTTTTCCCTGGACGGCGGCGCCGACCAGCCTTTCGAGATCCAGAGTTTTGCCGGACGCTGGCAATGGGGCTGGCAAAGGACGCCCGGCCAGCCTTACAACCTGGCACCCGGCACCCATACCGTTCGCTTTATGGCCCGCGAACCGCAGGCTCGCCTGGATAAGCTGGCCCTGGCGGCCGATCCCTACTTCCATCCCGACTACGTCAGCACCCCCACCCCCACGCCTACGGTATCGGCGACGCCTACACCGACGGCCTCGGCGGCATCCACTCCCACGGCTTCGGCTACTCCGACGCCCACCCCGAGGGTCTCGGCGACGCCTACCTCGACCCCGACTTTCTCACCCACACCGTCGGTCACGGCTACCGCAACGCCCTCGCCGTCGGCAACGACCGGTGGGTTGGGCGGTTGCGTGTTTGAGGACCGGGACGGCGATTATGATTGCGCCGATGACGAACCCCCACTGCCGGGCGTAATCGTGCGTTTGTACGATCTGGGCCAGGTCGTGGTGTTGGGTGAGGCGATTACCGATGAGACCGGTAGGTTCTTCATGGAGGGGCTGCAACCCGGTACCTACGTGCTGGCGCCGCTCTCTATGCCGGGATGGGAGTTTCGCATCGTTAGTCGGTATGCGGTGGTAAGGGCGGGACAAACGAGCTACGGCCACAACTTCCCGGCCCGGCGCCTGCCCACGGCCACGCCGACGCCGACGGCATCCCCCACGGCGACGGCCACGCCGACGCCCTCACCTACGCCTACTTCGACGCCCACGCCGGCGCGAGTCTATTTGCCGCTGTGGCGGATGGGGCTGGCCGGTTTTTGAACCCCACGGGATCGGCTTTTGAGCGAATCGGATAGGGTTATCGCCAACGTCCGGGCGCGCGCCGGGTCCCGTGTCCTCTGGGATGGGGTCGGCGTTGACGCCGGCCGGCGGTGGGGCTTACAATCCCTGCATCGGTCCGTTTCTCTTCCACCTCGGGGCGAGGAGCCTGTTATGTCCCGTATTGTCGTCTCTTCCCACCCGCTTATCCGTCATAAACTGACCCTGCTGCGCGATATCAATACCGAACCGCGCAAGTTCCGTGACCTTATTCGGGAGATCACCATCCTGTTGGCCTACGAGGCTACGGCCGATCTGGCCGTGGCGCCGACCAAAGTGCAGACGCCCCTGGCCGAAGCCGACGGTTTTACCCTGCAAGAGCGCATCGGCCTGGTGCCGATCCTGCGGGCCGGTTTGGGCATGGTGAACGGCATCTGGGAGCTGATGCCCCAGGCCGAGGTGTGGCACATCGGGTTGTATCGGGACGAGCGTACCTTGAAACCGGTGGAGTACTACAACAAACTGCCCGCCGCGGCCACGGTGCAGGTGGTTCTGGTCCTCGACCCGATGTTGGCCACAGGCGGCTCGGCGGTGGCCACGGTGGACATCCTCAAACGCTGGGGCGCCGGGCGCATCAAGTACCTGGGCATCATCGGCGCGCCGGAAGGGGTGAAGGCTCTCTCGCAGGCCCATCCGGATGTGGAGATTTACCTGGCGGCCATCGATTCCCATCTGACGCCCGAACCGCAAAAGCCGGGCGATCCCCCCCGTGGCTTCATCGTCCCCGGCCTGGGCGATGCCGGCGACCGTCAGTTCGGCACGGGATGAGGCCCAGGGCAGGCGCGGATATGAACACGCCATCCCCTCGTCTCCCGGCCTGGTATCCCGGTGCCGCCCACGCATACCTGGCAACCCGGCGCCATCGTCACCGTCCGCCATGTCCTGACGGTGGCGCCCGATGCACCCCCCGGACTTTATCAGGTTGAAATCGGGCTGTATACGCCGACCGACCTGCGACGATTGCCCCTGCGTGAAGCACCCGGGGCCGAGGGCGCCGACCGTCTCCTGTTCCGTCATGTGCGGGTGGTGCCGGCAGGCGCAATGCCCTGAGGATGGCGAGCGGTAGCAGGGCCTTCGTCGCGTGTCGTCGGCGCGTTGATACGACCTCCGTTGTACCGTTCCCCGTTTCGATCCCCGATCCGATTCCATGCCTCGCCAACGCCCTTCCTGGGATGAGTATTTCATGGGCATTGCCCTGCAGGTAGCCCGCCGTAGCACCTGCGATCGCGCCCATGTGGGTGCCATCATCGTCAAAGACCGCCGTATCCTGACCACCGGCTACAACGGCGCGCCGTCCGGCCTGCCCCATTGCGATGATGTCGGACATCTCCTCGTCGATGGCCACTGTGTGCGCACGCTTCATGCCGAGCAAAACGCCATCATTCAGGCTGCCTATCACGGCGTGTCGGTGCAGGGTGGCACGTTGTACGTCACCCATCAGCCCTGTCTGACCTGCGCCAAGATGATCATCAACGCCGGCATCCGGCGCGTGGTCTATGCGGGAGAGTATCCCGACCCTCTGGCGCGCGACTTTTTGGCCCAGGCCGGGGTGAGCCTGCAGCATATGGTCTTGCCCGACGAACTGCGCGCGGCGGTAGCCCATCATCCCGAACGAGGGCGCGCGGCCGGTGAGACCACGAACACGGTTTGAGGTTGAGCACAAAGTGGGTACAATCTTATCTACCACCCAACGCGCTTGTGCTGCGTTTACGCATGCCTGTTTTGTTCCTTCTGTTTTGCTTTATCCCTGAGAGGAGAGTGCCCTATGGACCGTGAGGCCGAAATCCTGGCAGCCGAACACGAGGTATATCATCCATCGCCTGAGATCGTCCATCATGCCCATATCAAAAACTATGAGGAGGTCTATGCCCGGGCCCTGGCCGATCCTCTGGCCTTTTGGGCCGAGCGGGCCAGTCATCTCGAGTGGTTTGAGCCGTGGGATAAGGTGCTCGACGACTCGAATCCACCGTTCTACAAGTGGTTTGTAGGCGGCAAAATCAACATCGTCCACAATGCCCTTGACCGCCACATCAAAACCTGGCGCAGGAACAAGCTGGCCCTCATCTGGGAAGGAGAGCCGGGCGACCGGGCAACGTTCAGCTACTACGCCCTTTGGCGGGAGGTGTGCAAATTCGCCAATGTCTTACGCAGCATGGGCGTGCGCAAAGGCGATCGGGTCACCATCTACATGGGGCGCATTCCCGAGCTGCCCATCGCCATGCTGGCCTGCGCCAAGATCGGCGCCGTCCATTCGGTTGTTTACGGGGGGTTTAGCGAACAGGCCCTGGCCGACCGCATCGAGGATGCCCAAAGCCGGGTGCTGATCACGGCCGACGGCGCCTGGTTGCGCGGCAAGATCGTCGAGCTGAAGAAAATGGCCGACGAAGCCATCCATCGTTCCGGCGTGGTCGAGCATGTCATCGTGGTCAAGCGTACGGGCCAGGATGTCTATATGGAGCCCGGTCGTGACTACTGGTATCACGAACTGATGGCGCTGCCCATTGCCGCCAACCGCTCGGAGACCGAGGTCATGGATGCCGAGGACCCCCTGTTCATCCTGTACACCTCCGGGACCACGGGCAAACCCAAGGGTCTGTTGCATACCCACGGCGGTTATCAAGTCTTCATCAGCACCACCTTACAATGGGCCTTTGACCTCAAAGAAGAAGATCGCTGGTGGTGTGCGGCCGATCCGGGTTGGATCACCGGCCACAGCTACATCGTCTACGGACCGCTCATCCTGGGGGCAACCGGCTTCATGTACGAAGGCGCGCCCAACCATCCCTATCCTAACCGCTGGTGGCGGATGATCGAGCATTACGCCATTTCCATCCTCTACACGGCGCCGACGGCCATCCGGGGCCTGATGCGCTTCGGCGATGCCTGGCCCAATCGGCATGACCTCTCCTCGTTGCGCCTGTTGGGAACCGTGGGCGAGCCGATCAATCCGGAAGCCTGGCGGTGGTACTACAACGTTATCGGCAAGCGGCGTTGTCCTATCATCGATACCTGGTGGCAGACGGAGACCGGAGGCTTCATGATCACGCCGTTGCCCTCGGTGCCCCTCAAGCCCGGTTCGGCCACGCGACCCTTCCCCGGCATCGAAGCCGAGGTCGTGGATGAGGAGGGCAACCCGGTCGGCGTCAACGAAGACGGCTATCTGGTCATCAAACGGCCCTGGCCCGGTATGGCCCGCACCATTTGGGGCGACCCCGACCGTTTCGTCAGCCAGTATTGGGAACGATTCCGCCACAAGGGCTACTACCTGACCGGCGACTCGGCCCGCAAGGATGCCGACGGCTATTTCTGGATCATCGGCCGCATCGACGATGTCATCAAGGTCAGCGGCTACCGGCTGGGCACGGCCGAAGTGGAGAGCGCCCTGGTCAGCCATCCGGCCGTGGCCGAAGCTGCCGTCATCGGCATGCCCGACGAGGTGCGCGGCAATGTCATCTGGGCCTATTGCATCCTGCGCAGTGGCTATAACGGTTCCGACAAGCTGGTGGATGAGCTGAAAGAACATGTCCGCCACGAAACCGGGCCTATTGCCGTACCGGCGCGCATCGAGTTTGTCCAGAGTTTGCCCAAGACCCGTTCCGGCAAGATCATGCGTCGCGTCCTCAAGGCCCGGGCCCTGGGCAAGGATGTGGGGGATATCTCCACCCTCGAAGAATGAGGGGAACTCCTCTGATGTACTGAACGCCAGCTCGATAGGCGGGGTGGGTGGCAGAAGGCATTGCCTTCTGCCACCCAAAGGGCCAACCTCCAGGGGAGCATCCTCCTCCGGCGAGACACGGTGTGGCGATGCCGGCCCTTGCAGGAGGCCAGAGGCATCGCCATGGCCGAAAGGAGCATCCACATGTCCGCCGCGAAAGCAGTGCCGGCGTCCCCGGTCTCCTCTGACCTGAGCTGGGAGGCCATCTTCGCCGTCGAAGCGGCCCGGCTGCGCGCAGCCCTCGGCCCTTCCCTCCTGGCCGTCGAACACGTCGGCAGCACGGCCGTGCCCGGCCTCCCCGCTCGCCCCATCCTCGATATCGGCGTGGCCGTGTCCGGCGCCGAGGCGGTGATGGCGTGCCTTCCCCTCCTGCGGCCATGGGGCTACGCCTACCGGGAGACCCACGGCGCGGCCTGGGAACCGTCGTTCGTGGGCGATGGGCCTATTCCCATCCATCTCTACCTCTACCCCATCGGCAGCCGGGAGTGGGAAGCCCTCCTGCTGTTCCGGGACTACATGCGCGCCGAACCGGCTGCTGCCCGACGCTATGCCGCCTGCAAACAGGCCTTGGTGGTGGACACCGCTTGGAGCAACTCAGCCTATCGGGAAGCGAAAAGCGCCTGCATTGAGGCCATTCTGGCTACGGCCCGGGCCTGGCAGCGGCGTCAACCTCTCGATAGCGGGCGCCTGGCCTCTGCCGTCCAGGTCCTGGCCCATCGCGACCCCCATCTCGCCGCCATCGTCGCCGCCCATGGCCCGCCACCCCTATGGCAACGACCGCCCGGTTTTGCCACCCTCCTCGCCATCATCCTCGAACAACAGGTGTCTCTGGCCTCGGCCCAGGCTACTTTCCGGCGCCTGATGGCCCTGACGGATTCCCTCAGCCCGGCGACCTTTCTCGCTCTGGATGACGCCACCCTGCGGGCCATCGGGTTCAGTCGCCAGAAGACAACCTACGGCCGCATTCTGGCCCAGGCCTTGCTTGCCGGTGAACTCGACCTGGAGAGCCTGACCGCCCTGGACGACGAAGACGCCGTGCGCACGCTGACCCGGCTCAAGGGCATCGGCCGGTGGACGGCCACCATCTACCTGCTTGAGGCCCTGCTGCGGCCCGACGTATGGCCGGTCGACGATATAGCCCTGGCCACGGCCGTGCAGAAGACCCTGGGCCTCCCCCGACGCCCCGGTCCGACCGCATTGGCGCCGATAGCCGAACCGTGGCGACCCTGGCGCGGGGTCGCGGCCCGCTTGTTCTGGCATGCCTATCTCGAAGGCTATTGGCCGGAGGCCATGACGGCCATGGGCTAAAGTCGCGCTACTCACCCACGATCCGATACACCCCTCCGGCCAGATCGAGCACGTATAGCTCGCCCGCCTCATCCTCGCCGAAGGAGGCGATATTCAGGTCCGTCACGAGCAGCAACCGGGTCTGCCAGTGGCCCTCGGCCTGACGCCACAAACCCCAGAGGCGACCGCTGCAAAAATCGCCGAACAGGTACATGCCTTGAAGGGCCGGATAGCGCCGGCCGCGGTACACATAGCCGCCCGTGATCGAACAACCCTGTCCGTGATCGTACTCGAAAACCGGCATTTCCTTGCCGGCGGGGTCGCAGCCCCGGGAGGGTTCAAAGCAGTGGCTGCCTTCCAGGGTGTCCCAGCCGAAATGGTGACCACCGGGACTGCCGGCGGGCACGACGTGGACTTCTTCCCAACGGTTTTGCCCCACATCGGCGATGTAGAGGTCGCCGGTCAGCCGGTCGAAACTGAAACGCCAGGGATTGCGCAGGCCGTAAGCCCAGATTTCGTCGGCGCCCCGACCTACAAAGGGGTTATCCGGCGGAATGGCATAGGTCAAAGCGGCCCCGGCCTGCGGCCTGACATCGATCCGCAGCAGCTTGCCCAGGAGCACCTGGAGGTTCTCGGCATGGTCCCAGGGGTCGCCGGCGGCGCCGCCATCGCCCGTGCCGATGTACAGATAGCCGTCCGGCCCGAATTGAAGCTGCCCGCCGTTGTGATTGGCCGCCGGTTGGGGGATGCGCAAAAGGACCTGCTCCGAAGCAGGATCGGCCCGGTCGGGATCGGCGCTGCGCCGATAGCGGGCCACCACCGTATCACCGCCGCCTTCCGCCGTGTAGTTGACATAAAAGGCGCCGGTGACGGCATAGTCGGGTGGAAAGGCCACGCTCAACAGGCCCTGTTCCGAGGCGTCGGCCTCCACCCGGTCGCGGATATCGAGGAACGGCGTGGGGCGAATGCGGCCGTCGGCGATGATGTGAATCCGGCCGGCCTTCTCGACGAGGAAGAGACGCCCGCTGCCGTCGCCGGCATGGGTCAGATAGGTGATGGCCGCCGGCGCCACCACGAAAGGCTCCAGCCGGACGGCGGTGGCCGTCGGGATGACGAATGCCGTCGGCGAGGGCGAGGGTGTCGGCGTCGGCGAGGGCGGGGATATCGGCATGGACGGGGCCGGGGTAGGTGAGGGCGCCGTCGGCGAGGGGGACAAGGGTGACGGTGGAAGCGGTGTCGGCGGAGGCGGGGTAGGCGAGAGCGGGAGTGGAGTCGGCGAGGGAGGCCGGGTTAAAGTCGCCGGGGTCGGTGTCGGCGGCACAACCTGCACCGTGGGCGTTGGCAGGGGAAAGGCCGGCCTGACCGTTGCCGCCGGACCGGTTGCCGGTGTGGACCGAGGCGGCGTCGGTTCGGCGGCGCAGGCAGCCACGAGCACGATGAGGGCAAGGAGGGTGATGGATGATTTCATCGCGGCCTGGGCATCGCCCTTCAGGTGATGGCCGGCGCCTTGTGGAGATAGGTCCGGTCGTCGAGCTGGCGCAGGACGAACTCGGCCACATCGGCCCGACTGACCTGACCGGCCACGAGGGTCCGATCCAGGCCGGCCCGATAGCGCCCGGTGCGGGGACCGTTCGTGAGCCCGCCCGGTCGCACGATGGTCCAGTCGAGTCCGCTGGCGGCGACGATCTGCTCCTGGCGTTCTTTGTCCTCCATGGCCTTCTTCAAGACCGTTTTCATCAACACCTTGAAAAAGGCCGGGACCTGATCGCGGCTATCGCCCACGCCCAGGGAAGAAATGACGATCAATCGCCGCACCCCCAGCTTCTGCATGGCCGCCACAATCACCCGGGTCCCCTCCGAGACGATCCAATCGGGGTTATTGGCCGTGTTGCCCAGGGTGACGATAACGGCGTCGGTGCCGGTGATGGTGCGCTCGACGGCGTCGGGGTCGAGGACATTGCCGGTGATGAGGTGGAGTTGGGGATGCTGGATGGGCAGGCGGGCCGGATCGCGGACAAGAGCCTGCACGGTGTGACCGGCCTCCAGGGCCTGGGTCACGATCTGGCGGCCGGTGCCGCCGGTAGCGCCGAAGAGGGCAAGGCAATGGGTCGGCATACGATAGACGGTGTCGGTAGAAGGGGATTGTCTAAGCGGTAGCTTCAGGATCTGACTGCCGTTCGTGAGATGGCTTGCCTGTGGAACCCGAGCAGAGCGATGACGATCAGCGTCATGGCCGCGATCACGGCGACGGCGATGACGGTTTCACGGCCTTGTTTGGCGAAGATGCCGACAAGGGCCCAAAGAATGACGCCGGCAAAGACGAAATCGGTGCGGCGGCGCAGGAGCAGAACCGTCACCAGACCGGCGACCATGACCAGAAGCGCTGCCCATACCGGGCCGGGCAGACCGAAACCGTCCCAACCGAGGGAAACCAGGGTCGTGGCGACGTTGGCGATGTTGGCCACCGTGATCCAGGCCAGGTAAAGGCTGAAGGGCGTGTCGATGAGCAGGCGATCGGCCCGGGTGACCGGATAAGGGCGTTGCCCGGCCGGCAGGCCGATGCCCAACCGGATATAGACGACCAGTAAGGCTACCAGGAGCAGCGCCATGAGAGGGACGGTGAGGACGTAATAGCCCCAATGCCAGGCAAAAATCCACCCCATGTTGCCCAGGGAGGCCAGGAGGAACCAGGGACCGATCGCCGCCAGATTGGGGTTATGGCGTTGGGCCGGCAGGGCCTGATAGACGATGAAGCCGGTCAGGCCCAGGTAGATGAGGCTCCAGATGGCGAAGGTGAAGTTGGCCGGGGTGAAGGAGCTCGGCAGCGAGTCCGAGATGGCGGCCGGGGTGCGGCCGTTGAGCAGGCCCGCGCTCGACAGGACGTTGACCAGGAGCGTCAGGAGGAAGGCGAAGAGGTTGAGAAAGGGCAGCAGGCGTCGGGTGCTTTGTGTGGTGGGTACGGAGGTCGTCAGGGTGGACATGGTTGGGGAAAGAGATGAGGTGGGATTGTCGAAATATTCGACAATATATTGACAGAAATTTTACAAAAAGTCAAGTGGCCGATCCTCCCCTTGGCGGGGATGGTAAGGCAAGGCTGGTTGGCTAGACAGAGACCGGATTTCGGCATACAATGAGCTTGTCGTTTTTATCGTTTTCGCGTAACGACCTGTCCGGCTTTGTCATGGCGAGCTGCCGAAGGCGGCGAAGCCATCTCCAGGCTGGCGCGGAGATGGCTTCAGCGGCTACTGCCGCCTCGCCATGACAAGAGTAGGTCATTACGTTTTCGCTATCCTCAGGAGGCATGATATGCAACGCTGGAAGCAAGATTTTACCACGCTTTCCATTGTCATGATTCCGGTGGCCATTGCCATCAACATCGTTGTCGGTCAAATCATCTACGCGCTCAAGATTCCCCTCTACCTGGACTCCATCGGTACGGTGCTGGTGGGCGTGCTGGCCGGGCCCTGGGTGGGTGCGTTGACGGGGTTGCTCGCCAACCTCATCTGGGGCTTGAGCGGTCTCAACGTGACCTATGCACCTTTTGCGGCCGTCGCTGCCGTCATCGGGTTGCTGGCGGGTCTCTTCGGCGAAGGGGGGTGGTTCCGGGTGTGGTGGAAGGTGATCGTGGGTGGGCTGATCACGGGGCTGGTGGCGGCCACCATCTCGGCGCCCATTTCGGCTTATGTATTCGGCGGCGTCACCGGCAGCGGGATGGATGCCGTCGTCGCCATCTTCCGGGGCATGGGCCTGGGCATCTTACCCTCGTCCTTCGCCCAGGGGGTCAGCTCTGACCCGCTGGATAAGGCCATCACCTTCCTGGTGGTATGGCTGATCGTGAAGGCGCTGCCGCGGCGTTTCGTCGCCCGCTTCCCGCGCGCCGAAAACGTGCGCTAGCACCGAGGGGCGTCGGCCGCGCGGCCGACGCCCCTGCGGTTTGCCAACGGGTATGGCTCTCAGCCTTTATCTCCCGCGCGCCCGTGGCCTGCATCGGCTGCATCCCCTGACCAAGCTCTGGCTGGCCCTGTTCCTGTTCATCTGCGGGCTGGCGTTGCCGGGGGTGCTGGGCGCTTACGCAGCCTTTGTCGCGCTGGTCGTGCCGCTGGCCCTTTGGGGTGCCGTGTTGCGGCCCCTGTTGGTGGCCGCAGGACGGGTGGTCTTGCCCTTTGCCGTGTCCCTGGTGCTGGTGCAGGGACTGTTCTGGCCGCGCGGCACACCGCTGTTCGGGTGGGGCCCGCTTTCCTTCAAGCTCGAGGGTTTGCTCTTCGCCGTGCGCAGCACGGGGCGCATCCTCATGGTCGTCAGCAGCTTTTTGCTCTTTGCCCTCACCACCCGCCCCGACGCCCTGGCTCTGACCCTGGCCCAGCGCGGGGTTCCCAAAAGCCTGACCTACATCCTGGTCGCCACCTTGCAGATCATCCCGCGCTTTCAGGCCCGGGCCGCCACCATCCTGGCCGCCCAGCAAAGTCGAGGGCTGGAGATCCACGGCAACCTACGCCGACGGGTGCGGGCGCTGCTTCCTCTCATTGCCCCGCTGGTGCTGGGCAGCCTGGTGGATATCGAGGAGCGGGCCATTGCCCTGGAAAGCCGGGGCTTTAGCCGTCAGGGGCCGAAGACCTCCCTTCTCGTCTTGCCCGATACGCGCGGCCAGGCTCTGGCGCGGCGCCTGCTGGCCGTTGCGAGCCTGGCCGTTGTCGTCATGCGGTTGTGGGTTGGATGAGAGGCCGACCGTGATCACCATCGAACACCTGACCTACACCTATCCGGCTACCAGCCGGCCGGCCCTGCAGGACCTCAGCCTGCACATTCCGGCCGGCCAGTTCTGCGCCATTGTGGGCGCCAACGGTGCCGGCAAATCCACCCTGTGCTATGCCCTGACCGGTTTTGTACCCCACTTTTACCGGGGGCGGATGGAAGGCCGTCTGCAGGTGGCCGGGCATGACATCGCCGTCACGCCGCCCTCGGCGCTGGTAGGCCTGGTGGGTCTGGTCTTTGCCAATCCCTTCAACCAGATCACCGGCGCCTGTTACACCGTGCGCGAGGAAGTCGCGTTTGGCCTGGAGAACCTGGGGGTGCCGCCGGCCGCGATGGAACAACGCATTGCCCAGGCCCTGGCCCTGACCGGCCTGACCGACCTGGCCGATCGTTCGCCCTTTGCCCTCTCCGGCGGCCAGCAACAGCGCCTGGCCCTTGCCGCCGTGTTGGCCATGCAGCCCCGGGTGCTGGTCCTCGACGAGCCCACCTCCCAGCTCGATCCCGTCGGCACCCGCGAGGTGTTTGCCATCCTCGCCGCGTTGGCGGCCCAACAGGACACCACCGTGGTCCTCGTCTCCCACGCCCTGGAATGGGTGGCGACCCATGCCGACCGTGTCATCGTCCTGATGGCCGGGCGGTTGGTGGCCGATGGTCCTCCCACCGAAGTGCTCACCCGGCCGGAGCTGGAATCCTGGGGTGTGGGAACCACCCGCTACACCCAGGCGGCCCGTCGGGCGCAGGCGCAAGGCCTGGTCCCTCCCGGGCGGCCTTTGCCCGTCACGCTGTCCCAGGCCGTGGCCTTCTGGTCATGAACATCGTCGTGACCGATGTCACGTTCCGGTATCCGAACGGCGTCCAGGCCCTGAGCGGGGTGAATCTGGCGATCGCCGGCGGCGAAGCCGTGGCCGTGATCGGCGAAAACGGCGCCGGTAAAACGACCCTGGCCCGCCATCTCAACGGCCTCTTGCGCCCACAGCAGGGTCGCGTCCGCATCGGCGATTGGGATACGCGCGAGCACACGGTGGCGCAGTTGGCCCATCGCGTCGGGTATGTCTTCCAGAACCCGGATGATCAGCTCTTCGAGCGCACCGTACGCCGTGAACTGGCTTTCGGCCCCCGCAACCTGGGCCGTGATGAGGCCGCCATCGAGGCCGCCGTGGCTCAGGCCCTGGCCCGGCTCGACCTGGAGGCTGTGGCCGATAGCCATCCTTACGACCTCTCCCCGGCCCAACGGCGGCTGGTGGCTCTGGCTGCCGTCCTGGCCATGGAGACACCCATCGTGGTCCTCGATGAGCCCACCACCGGCCAGGATGCCGCCGGCACGGCCCTTCTGGGACGGGTCATCGCCGACCTGAAGGCGGCCGGCCGCACCGTCATCACCATCTCCCATGACATCGACTTCGTGGCCGAGCATTTCCCACGGCTGATCGTCATGGCCGCCGGTCGGATTCTGGCCGATGGCCCCACCGAGTGGGTCCTGGCCCAGACCGGGCTCCTGGCTCAGGCCCAGGTCGATCCGCCTCAGCTCGTGCGCCTGGCCGTGGCCCTGGGTCTGCCCGGCGTCCCGACCACCGTGGATGCCTTTCTGGACCTGTGGGTCCGGACGCGCCAACGGGATGGGGCGGAATGGCCCGGCGGTGTTTAGCCCTTATCCGCGAGGCTTTGCCTTTGCCACCACGGTAGGCCGATGGCCGCTAACCAGCCTATGTCCCTCTTCGTCCTCAACGACCTCATCGCCGACCTGAGCCTGCGGATTGCCCGCTTCCCCATTGCGGCCAAAGACCTGCCCAAGGTGAGCTACATCGAGCTGGGACCGGGGGGAGCCTGTAATGTGGCCATTATGGCGGCGCGGCTGGGTTTGACCGTGGTCGGTCTGGGTGAGGTCGGCCATGACCGTTTCGGTCTGGTGGTGCGCGAGGGCTTGCGTCGGGAGGGTGTGGACATCTCGCCACTGGTGGCTTTTCCCGAAACGCGCACGCCGGTGGCGGGTGTGATCGTGGACGAGGCCACCGAACCGGCCTATCTGGGCTATCCCGGCCACCTGATGTTGCATAGCCTGCCGTCCGCCTGGCGCGAGGCCATCCCCAAGGCGCAGGCATTGTTTACCGACGGCTGGGCCGAACATGAGGGCGTGGTGGCGATGGCCCTGGAGGCCCTGGAACTGGCCGCCAGGGCGGGCGTGCCCACCTTTTTCGACCCCGGTCCCGGTAACCCGGCCCTCGATAACGCCTGGCATCGGCAGGCGGCGGCCCTGGCGACGGTGGTCCTCGCCAATGAAGAGGAGGCGTGGCGGCTCACGGGCCAGGCCGACGGCCTGGAGGCGGCCCGCGGTCTGCTGGCGCTGGGCTGTCGCTGGGCCGTGATCAAGCGGGGGCCGGCAGGTTGTTTGATCGTCACCCGACAGGAACTGGCCCTGTCGCCGGGCTTTCCGGTAGCGGCGGTGGATGCCACCGGCGCCGGCGACAGCCTGGCCGCCACCATCATCTGGGGCTATCTGCGAGGGATCGATCTGCCGACCCTGGCCACCCTGGCCAATGCCACCGGCGCGGCCAAAGTCCAGAAAAGGGGCACCGGCCACAACATGCCCACCCGCGACGAGATCGCCGCCGTCCTTACCCGCTTCGGTCTGCCGGCGCCGCCCTTTGCAAGCACGGCGCCCTATTCGTGAAAGCGAGGATCGTCCAGGCTGCGGCGTTGCAGGTCAACGACCAATTGCTCGACGGCGGTTTCGTCAGGGGTGGCCGGTAACGTGCTTTCGGCCTCGGCGCGGCGCAGCGCTTCCTGCAGGGTACCCACCAGGTTCATCAGCTCCTCGTAGGTGTAGCGGCCCTGCAATACCTCGCGCAGCCAGGCGGCATCGGGCCGGCGCACCCGCACCACCCCTGCGCGCAGGATCTCGATGCCCATCGTATAGAGGCGCAGGAGGTGGGCCGCGTGCTTCGTGTCATAACCGTAGCGGGCTTCCAGGGCCGCCCGTTCGGGGTTGCGATGGGCGCGCCAGTGCTCGTAATGCTGCCAATGCTTGATCGCAGCCCGGTACGCCCGCTCACTCTGGGTGTCGGGGAAGCGCCAGCCCCCTTGGGGATGAGGAAGGGCGCCGAATTCCGGCGGGGTGGGTTGATGATCGGGCGGGTTGTGGAGCCAGCGGTAGTGGGTTTCCATGCGCTTGAGCTGGTCGTGGGCATAGCCGGCATAGGTTTGGGCGACCCGCCGGGAGAGGAACAGCTCACGCCCGGCCCGTAACGCCGCGCCGTAGGCATCCAGGTACAGGACGTCCGCTTCATCGGCCCACAGGATGTCGAACATGTTGGGGTTATTGGCCAGGGCCAGGCGGGCGAATTTGGCCAGGCCGTAGATGACGACCTCACCCTCGCGGTCCTCGTATTGCTCGAAGCGGCTCAGCCCCAGCAAAAAGCGGGCGGGAGGGATACACACCCCCCGGATGTCCACATCGCTGGTGGGCGTGGCCGTGCCGAAGGCGTGGCTGCCCCAGCGGGTTTTGAGGATGGTACACCGTTCAACCCAGTTCATGGCGAAAAACGGTCAAGCGCACGCGCACCACGAAATCGTCCAATGCGTCTCTGTTGGTGACTTCGGCGGGCAGGGGGCTGCTCTGATAAGCCGCTACCAGCCCATCCTGCAGGTGGGCCAGCTCGGCCTCATGGTGGTCAACGACGATGGGCACTTGCTCGACATCCGCCTTTTTGGCGGCGATGAGGTCGAGCAGCTCGTGATAGCCGTAGAGCGGTGCCAGCACGCCCAGATCGGTCTCGATTTCGCCTGTGCGCAGCAGGTGCAAACCGGTGAGACTGACCCGATAGGCATAGAGCAACGCCTTCAACGCGGCAGCCGGGGTGATCTCCTTGCGCCAGCGCTGCCATTGGCCGCGGGCAAACCCGGCGTAGTGGTGATAGGCATGGCGGGTCATGGCGCCCTGCCGGACCAGCTCGCGCAGCTCCGCCGCCCACGGGCTATCGACCACCACCAGGGGCGAGTAAAGCTGCTCCAGGTAGTTGCCTCGCTGCTGGATTACCAACACGACATAACGCACCAGATCTTCACTCACCAGGTCGACCTCGGCGCCGGCCACCGTCAGCACCCGGCGGATTTCCTGCTTGATAGGCCCCAGGCCCAGCATCGTCCGCACGGGCAGAAGATGGCAGCCGCGCAGGTCCACATCGCTGCGCGGCGAGGCGAAACCGTAGAGATGAGCACCGCTGATGGAGATAAAAATCGGCGGATAAGGCACTAAATTGGCAATAATCGGAGCGAATTGTGCGATGTCAGGCATTAAGACTCTTTTTCACTCATGCTTTGACAGATTTGAAAAAATTGGATAGCCTCTCGACATGGCTGCAGAACGTATCGTAACAACCGAACGCGTGGACGATATCCTGTCCTTTTCAACTCCATCGCGCATCTCTTCTGCTCTGGCAGTCAATTCTGAAAATCCATCCTAAGAGTGAACCGACAGCCTCCGGCAACAGGATAAGGGAAACGAGCGGGCGGGCGATGGATCCTCTGGTGGGACCTGTAGGCCTGGTGGGGTACAGGCGCAGGCGGTGGATGGCCGTTCATGGGCTGGCGCGATAGAGCCAGCAGATGCCGAGATCCTCCGTGTACTCCATTTCCTGCTCGACAAAGGTCTCGATCTCCACAGGGCGCAGATTCCAGTCCCAACGCCGGTAGCATATCCAGCGGATCCTTCCCTCACGAATGGCCTGGATGATTTCCTTCTGGCCGTTCTGCCCAAAAGAGGTAACCGTAGGGTAATCGAAGGGTGTTGGGTTGTGCAAGCCGGCCACCAGGTAATAGAACCCAGCCGTAGGGAAAAGGAGGAATAAGGCGTTATCCCGAGCTCGTGTTTGCAGTTGCGTGGTTTCCTTCTGAATTTGGCTCTGCAGGGCAGGATCTATAAAAGGGCCATGGAAGTGAGGGAGCGTGGAGATGGTAAGGCGCCCTTGGAGAACTCGCAGGGAGGGGACGATCAGGGCGATCAGCAGAACCAGGGCGATGAACGCCCCCGCTCCACGCTCAACCATGATGTTCCATGACCGGGTTTTTATAGCGCTCCATGCGCCCAGGATCACAATGGATAAGGCAGGAATCGCATAGATCAGACGATCGTAATCAGCGCGGGGGAAGATGCCCAGAAAGGCTGCTCCTGCGAACAGACCGATGGCGATCCAATGAGGTCGGAGGGTTGATGGAATCCGGAGAAGACCGGCGATCCAGAAAACTCCTGCGAGGAAAGGCAGCAGGAATGCCATAAAGCGTAAGGTCCAGAGCCTCTGCTCCATAGTCCTCTGAGGGGAAAGGATTGGAGGGCTACGCAGAACTCTCCGAAGTCCCTGGGTGTAAGGGATCCCGGCAAGTCGCAAGTAGGTCTGCTTGTTGATCAGCCCGTAGTCCCAAAACTTCGATCCGCCGCCGCTGAGCCAGACCGGCAGAAACAACAGGGCGACAGCCAGCAAGAAGGCGAGCAGGGTTGTGCGGATCTCGATCGTCCACCGGCGAAGGGGGCGCGATGTTCCCCATCGCTGGACGAGCAGGGCTCCGAGGATAGCCAGAAGCACGTAACCGCCTATGTTCTGCTTGGCGGCGAAGCTCAGTCCCGCTGCGCTTCCTGCTCTGGCGAGAAGAATCTGCTTGCTCCTGAGGTCCGCGGTGCTCAAAGCGGCTATGGTCGAATCGAAAGCAGCCATCAGGAAGGTGTTGGCCAGAGATTGATAAGGGGCATGGGGGGAAGGAGGGGCGAACAACAGGTTCGCCCCCAGGAAAAGCAGGCTGGCCTTTGGGTCTGCACCTATTCGCTCCAGGATCCGCATCCCGAGAAGCAGGGAAGCGGTATAGCTGGCGGCCACGACGATCTTCACGGCTAGGATCTCTACCCCGATCAGCCGGATCAGGGGCATAGTGAGAATCACCGCCAGCGGACCGGTCCCGTAGAAAACGTCTCGATACAGCACCTCGCCCTGATGAACCCGCCGCACCACCTGCAGAAACCATGCTTCATCCCATTTATTGATGCCGGCAGCCAGGTTCAGATAGAGACTGATGAGAAAGAGCGCGGCCGCCAGAAACACCTTTCTCATCGCCGATCCCCTCGGAACAACTGGAAGGGCAGGAAGGGATGCCAGAGCGGTACTTTCTCCAGGATCCGCTCCGAAAGGCCTCCCCACCGATGGTTGGACAAGAAGGGAGGGAAAAAGCCGTAGCGCACCATCGCGGTCAACCGCAACCCCGCTTGTTCCATTGCCTGCGAGATCAGGCGAGGACGCATGTTCAGGATCCCCCGTTCCGCAGGCCAGGACATTCCGGGTGTGATCAGGATCTGGATGTAATAGAGTGGGTTGAGGGGATTGGGCTCAAGGAACACCACACGGCCTCCTGGCCTTAGGAGCAGGGCCATCGAGCGGAAGGCTTGCGGTAAGTCGGCGAGATGATGGAGGACGAAGAAGCCGACCAGGGCATCGTAGCGTCCATTTAGCTCCGGTGGGCAATGGTGAATGTCCGTAAGATGAATCGGGATGTTATATCGTCCGCCATCGAACTCCCGCATCCGCTCGATCAGAAAAGGGGAGAGCTCCAGCCCCTCCACCCGGAAGCCGCGTTCTGCCAACAGGAAAGCATGACGTCCCATCCCACATCCCACATCCAGAATCGTTTCCCCTGGCCGGAGATCGCCAAAGCGGATGACCTCCTCTATCTGTCGGAGCACGTAAGGAGTTCGCTCTAGACGCATCGTCGGTTTGATGCGGCGCCCGAAATATGCCTGCTGGAGCCGGTTGTGAGCCTCGATCGGTTCGATCATCTTCACCGCCTGCCGTGATGGTTGTGACTTGCACGGATTTCCTCTTCTCCTCCAAGGGGATGCGCATGGACGGGGTGATAGAACCACGCGGGGTTCCGTTTCAGCGCCCACGCAGAGCGCAGGATCCGCCAGCCCAGGGACCAGCGCATCCGGCCAGTGTAGGCAGAGCGCCCGTCAGGACGTGGCGAGCGATGGACCGGGACGACACAGGCGGGCAATCCGGCGCAGGCGATCAGCATAGGCAGATGCGGCTCCGGCGGATTCCATTGCCTCAGCGTCTCCACCGCCCGGCCCTCCATGAAGCAGAAAGTCCCTGCGTCCGCAGGCGCCCCGCAGACCAGATAAAGCGTCCTCTTGAACAGCCATGAGGTCATCAGCCGTCCCATCCCCTCGTAGCGCCCGCGCCGCCCGGCGAACACAACAAGGTAGCGGCCGTCGCTCTCCTCCAGCGTCCGGCGAAGGAGCGGGATCGCCTCAGGTGGATCCTGAAGGTCCGCGTCCAGCACCACCCCATACCGACCTTGCGTTTCATGCAAGCCAATCCAGATGGCACGATGCTGACCGACGTTTCGAGGGAGATCCAGAATCCGGACCCGCGAGTCTTCTGCGGCGAGCTCCCGGAGGACCTCGAGAGAACCTTCAGGGCATGCGTCATGGACGGCGATCAGCTCCCAGGACCAGCCTGCGACATCCAGGACGGATCGCAGGCGCGTGTAAAACGGCCGCAAGGTCTCCCGGTTCCGAAACACCGGGATGACCACGCTGAGCTCGGGGGGATTAGGGTGTGGTCTCATAGGCCTGCATCCACTCCAAAGTACGTCGCAGCCCGGCGGGCAGATCCCACTGCGGCGTCCAGCCCATCCGGCGCCGAGATTTCCGAATGTCCGCCACCCAGTACGACGTGTCCGGCGGGCTGGGTGGGTGCGCGCCGATCCTCATGCGGAGGGCCCGGCCGGTGAGGGATTCCACCTGGGCTGCCACCTCCTCGTTGGTCCACTGGGTGCCCGTGCCGATGTTAAAAACCTCCCCCGTCCGGACCGATCGTGTGGCCACGCGCAGGCATGCTTCCACCACGTCCTCCACAAACACGAAGTCGTGCCGGTATCCGGGCACGGTCAGTCGGACCTCTTCCCCGGTGAGCGCGGCGCGTAGCAGGGTAGGGATCAAGCGTTCAGGAGGCTCCCAGGGGCCATAAACGGAGAAAAGGCGGAGGACGACGGCGGGCACAGCGTGAGCCCTGGCGAAAAAGACGACCAGCATGCTGGCAGCTGCTTTGGCGATCCCCCGATCCGTCGTCGGATGCAGCGGGTCGCTTTCCCGGATCGGGCGGGGATATGGCCCATACTCCGTGGAGCTACCCATATGGACGAAGCGAGCGACGCCTATCTCCCGGACCGACTCCAGCAGGTTTGCTGTCGCCACGACGCTGGAGCGAAGCATCTCCAGGCGCTCCTCCGGTGCGCGAGGATGCCCTCGCTTCATTGCAAAATGGAACACCCACGAAGGGCGGATCTGTCTCATGATTTCTCGCACGCGCTCTGCGTCCAGGAGATCCCCGAAGTGCATCGAAACATAGCTCGCGATCTCCGCTATGCGTCGCAGATCGCTGCCCGGCCGAAGGATCAAATGGACACGCGCGTTCTCCCGCACCAGGCGGCGCGTCAAGTTGGCTCCGATGAAACCGGCCCCGCCGGTGATCAGGACGGTTCGGTCATGGAGATCCGCCACTGTTGCGCTGCTCCGTTTCGGGTCAAGAAGAAGGACTCCGCCTCTTCGATAGCGCGGAGAAGAGTGCGATATTGGGCCTCCTGTACCACGGGAGGCTGACGGAAGGCCTCTTGGAGCGCCTCCAGAAGGCGTGGGATCTCTGCGCGAGGATTCCGGCCGGCCATATCGCGTAGAAAGGATCTCCGAAGGAAAGAAAACGAGCAGCCCAGCCGTGCCATCGCAGCGATCAGCAGGCGGCATGGGATGGGAAAACCCCGATCCGGGAGGGTGAGTCCGGCGAATCCAAAGGGGACATGAAAGGCGCAGCGGACCTGTTCCACGATTCCATCCGAGATCGCTCGAAACGGATTAGGAGTTTGACGCTCGATCGCCAGATCGTGTAGCCCCAGGTAGACCCGTGTCAGAGGCAGACGGGCCAGATCCTGACATCGGCGTACCGCTTCTCGGGTTTCGATCAGAATCCCCACCCCACAGCGCCCTTGGACCCACTCCAGGACCTGCTCCACCTCTTCTACCGAGCGAACCATAGGGAGCAGGATCTCATCGGCTCCTGCCTCCACCGCCTCCTTCACTTCGCGGTGGGTCCAGGGGCCGAAGGCATTGATCCGACACAAGACGCGAGCCTCGGTGTAGGCACGAACTCGTCTCAGATCTTCCAGGGTGTCATGGTTGATCTGGGTATCGAATCCGGCTTGGCGCTCCGCCTTGCCGATATGTTCCCAGTCCACCACTATTCCTGCTACTCCGCCCTCCGCAGCAGCGCGGATCAGGTCGACATCGGTAGAGAACAGGAAAAGAGAGAAAACTATCATCTCAGATCAGGGCAGCTGAGGTTCCGCATCGAACACAGCGCAGGTGTGCGGATCAATCTTAGCATCCTTTGCGCGCCAGGGCCAACAAGGTGGATCCCCAGGGCCATGGGATCCGGCGGCCAATCGCGATTTCGAGGCGAAGGAGATAGAAGAGCAGCTGGTTGAGAAACGTAGGAGGATGTTCCTCGGTATCCTGCAGCGAAGGACGGAAGCGTCCCAGCCATCGGCTAAGGGCGATCAGGGGGAAGAGGAGGAACATATAAAAGCGTAGCTCCACGATGCAGAACCCGGCCTCTTGGAGGCGTTGATGGAGTAGCCTTCGGGTGTAGCGGCAGCGGTGGCCGGCAGCCTCATCTCGGGCGCTCCAGAGACCGGGCATGGCAGGCACGGCGAGGATCAGCCATCCGCCCGGGCTAAGCACCCGCCATGCCTCGTGGAGAGCCTGTCGATCGTCGAGATGCTCCAACACGTCAAGACACAAGATGAGAGATACGCTCGCTGTCCGGAACGGAAGATGCTCCGCGTCCCCTTGCACGCTGGGAAGGGAGGGGTTGTGGGCGCGAAGCCGGGCCAGGGCTGGAGCCAACGAATCGAGGCCGATAGGGCGGAGTCCCTTCGCGGCCAGCCAGCGGACCATCCATCCGGTTCCGCAACCGATGTCCAGGGCTTTCTCCCCGTGAGGAAGGGCAATGCGAGTCAGCCAGCTTTCGATATAAGCCCGGCGCCCGCGGAACCAGAAGTGCCACTCCTCCATGCGGGCGATGCGCTCCAGGCGCTTCGGATCGAACGAGCAAGGTGGAACAGATCTCATGAGATTCAGCATCTCCCTTGTGGGATCAGCGGTCTGTTCGAACCATGCGGGCGATCAGGCGCTCCAGGCGGCGGGCGCCTGCCTCCACAGCGGGGGACGGCTCCTCTCCGAATCCGAAGTCCGCAGGAACGATCCCATAGAGTGTGCACTCAAGAGTTGTCGGACGGTAACTCTTTGGACTCCAACCATGGGTAAGCAGTGGGTTGTTATCGCCAGGCTTATGGGCAGGAAATGGCTGAAAAAGGCACCGATTACTGTACTATACTATATGGTTAACCCATCCCAGGCGCCGAGGTAGCGGACCACCCGGCCGCCGAAACCGCGTTTGAAACGCCAGACACCCCACAGACCCGTAGCCGGCTCCGGGATGGCCGCGTCGGGGTCATGGGCCACCTCATCAGGCACGCCCCAGAGGTCGTAAATCCGACACCCGCGAGCCTTGGCCCAGCGCATGGCCTCCCATTGCAGACGATGATTGGGCATCAGCTCGCGGCCTTCATTGCCGGAGGCCCCGTAGAGATACCAGGCCCGACCGGCCGCCTGCCCGATGAGCAGGCCGGCCAGGGGCCGACCGGCGTGTTCGGCCAGGAGCAAAACGGCATGACCCGTCGGCGCAAACTGTTCCCAAAAAAGGCGATAATAGGCGGGTTCGTGGATGCCGAAGCCCTGACGTTGTCCGGTGACGGCCATCAAGGCCGTGAAAACCTCCAGGTCCTCGGCATCGCCTTCCCGTACGATCACGCCTTTGCGGGCGGCCAGACGCACGTTATAGCGCCATTTGGGATGCATACGCGCCAGCAGCGTCTCCTCATCGGCCTGCAGATCCACCCACACCGTGGTGCGGGGCTGCACCGAACGTCGCGCCGGTCGCAACCCCAGCCGGCGCAACCGTCCAGGCAGGTCGGGATCTTCGGGCACATCCGGTTCGAGGCGGAACAGGAGGACCCCTCGGCGCAGGCAAAAGCGCCGCAAGGCTTGCAGCAGCGCCCGTACCTGCCCTTCATCCTGCCAGTCCACCAGGGGGCCTTTGGGCGCGTAGGCGGCAAGGGCCGGGAGAAAGGGCGCCCGGGGCAGACGGCGGAGCAAAAGCTGGACCCCGGCCCGGATCATGCCGTTGGCAACCAGGGCCAGGCGCACATCCTGCCAGCCGAACGCGCGCTTGAGCCGACCCCAACCCGACATCTGCAGGATATGGCCGTGGGGATGGTTTTGCACGAAAGCATCCCAGGCCGCTTCGTCCCATCCCGGTTGACCGCTGTGGCGCAGGTCCATAGCGAGAGGCGCGCCGGTCAGGTGCGCAGCCCGTCGTCGGCCAGCCGTCGGGTCAGGCCTGGCCAGGCGCCGGCCTCCTCATGGCATGCGGCCAGGAAGGCCACCAATTCCTCGAGGCTATGTTCGGCCAGCGCGGCCACGTTGCCGCCGGGACAGGTGAATTGCACCCGTGAAGGGCCGCGCTCATGGCTGGCCGCCCAGTCGCGCACGCGCGCGACCACCCGGCCCAAGACCTCGATCGGGCAGGTCACCTCGGTGCCGAGGATGCCGTCCTCGTTGAAAAAGGCATCCACACCGGGGATCTCCAGAAGCAAGGCTTCCAATTCGTAGTGTTGTTCGGGGCTGAGATGCGGCGCCGTGACGGCAAAAGCAGGCATAGGATTGCACAGGAGCGTGACTTGGAAGATAATCCCATTATCGACCAACCAACCCGGCTTTGACAATTCCCCGGTCGGCCCTCATAATCCGGCCGTGCCGATGTCTCCAGGCCGTATCCCCTTGCCCGAAATCCCTTTCCATGATCGATGTCGGACAGCTCTTGCGCCAGACCCGTGAGGCCAAATCCCTCTCCCTGGCCGATGTGGAGGCGCAAATCCGCATTCGTCGGCGTTATCTGGCCGCGTTGGAAGCAGGCGATTGGAGCGAGTTGCCCAACGAGGTCGTTGCCCGCGGCTTTTTGGCCACTTACGCCCGTTTTCTGCAAATTGATCCGGCCACCCTGGCGGCATTGGAAGGACGCCCGGAAGCCACGACCGCTACACCGGCGCCGTCGCCACCAGCCCCTCCGCCGACCTATCAGCCCATCAGCCTTGACCTGTTTGACGATGCGACCCGGCGCCGGCGACTGTACCGCCGTCTGGTGCAGTTAGCCATCCTCGGCCTCGTGGCCGTTGCCATTGGCTTCGCCCTCATGCGCTGGGGAATGCCGCTTTTGCTCGAAAGCAACGGCGAGGCTGCGGTCGCAACGGCCACCCTGCCCCCGGCCGGTACCCCCGCCACACCGCCGGTCATCATCATCGGGGCAGCCTCACCGACGCCTGTGCCCTCGCCGACAACGGTTCAGGGCCCGGCGGCGACGGCTACCCCGACGCCCACGTTCACGCCGACGCCCACGGCTACCCCCATCGGTCAAATTGTCCTCGGGGTCCGCGTGAGCCAGCGGGCCTGGCTGCGGGTTCTGGCCGATGAACAGGTGGTGTTCGAGGGCATCACCGAGCCGGGTTTTGCCCGCGAGTTCACCGCCGCCCAAACGTTGCAACTGCGCACCGGCAATGCCGGTGGGGTGACCCTTGTCGTCAACGGCCGGCCATGGCCCGCGCTGGGCGAGGTCGGCGCCATCGTCGAGCTGCTCTGGCGCCTGCAGGACGGTGTCCTCACCCAGGAGACGATCACCCCGGCCTTTGTGCCCACGGCAACGCCTACTCCATCCGCTTCCGAAACCCCATCCACCCCACAACCCTGACCCGGTCTTTGCATCTTGGCTCCGAATCCCCGTCCGCTCACCTTCTACCTGCTCACCCTCGGCTGCCCGAAAAACGAGGTGGATAGCGATGGTATGAGCACGCTGCTGACCCGCGCCGGTTATCGGTCGACGACCAACCCGGCATGGGCCGACGTGCTCATCGTCAACACCTGTGGTTTTCTCGCCACCGCCCAGGAGGAATCCATCGCCGCCCTGCAAGAGCTGGCCCGGCGCAAGCGTCGTGACCAGGTGTTGATCGCGGCCGGTTGTCTGGCCGAGCGCAACGCCCAGATCATCCTCGAGCGGGTGCCGGCCGTGGACGGCCTGCTGGGCACGCGACGCTGGGGCGACATTGTCGAGCTGGTGCGGCAGTTGCGGATGCCCGACGCAAAACAGGGCAACGGACGGCGGCGTTTGGCCCGGTTGGCCCTCCTGGGTGACCCCGAAATCTCCGACGAACAACCCACTCCGCGGGCGGCCGTACAGAGAGCCAGCGCCTACCTCAAGATTGCCGACGGTTGCAACGCGCCCTGTGCCTTTTGTTCCATTCCCTCCTTCAAAGGCAAGTTGCGCTCGCGGCCTTTTGCCGCCGTCGTGGCCGAAGCCCAGGCCCTGACCGCAGCCGGGGCCAAAGAACTGATCGTGGTGGCCCAAGACACCACCGACTACGGCCGTGACCGCGGGGAGCCCGATAGCCTGCCGCGGCTCTTGCATGCCATTGCCGGGCGCTGCCCCGACCTGGCCTGGTTGCGGCTGATGTATGCCTATCCGGGCCATGTCTCGCCGGCCCTGATCGAGACCATGGCGACGACACCGACCATCCTGCCCTATCTCGATATCCCCCTCCAGCACGGGCACCCCGAAACCCTGCGCCGTATGCGCCGACCCAGCCATCTGGAGATGGTTTACAAGACCATCGCACGGCTGCGCCAGGCCATGCCCGACATCTGCCTGCGCACGACGTTCATCGTCGGTTATCCCGGTGAGACCGAAGCCGAATTCGAGGGGTTGCTCGATTTCGTGCGGGCCATCCGCTTTGACCGCGTGGGCGCGTTTCCGTTCAGCCCTGAACCGGGGACGCCCGCCGCCGCCTTGCCCGGCCAGGTGCCGGAGGCGGTGAAGCAGGAACGTTGGGAACGGTTAATGGCCGTGCAACAGCCCATCTCCCTGGCCCGCAATCAGGCCCAAATCGGTCGCGTGTTGACCGTGTTGGTGGAAGGGCAGGATAACGGCCTGACCCTGGCCCGTTCCTATCGCGATGCTCCGGAAATCGACGGTTATGTGCTCATCCCAGGCGAATGGCCGGTCGGTGCCATGTTCCCTGTGCGGATCACCGGCGCTATGGTCTATGATTTGATCGGCGAACCGGTGGCCGACTTGCCCGCTGCCGAGACGGCTGCAGCCGTCTCGCCCATTCCCCTGGTGCTATAGCCGGCTCAGGCGCCGTCAAGCCAGGCCCGCAAACGCTGCCACCAGCGGCGTCGGGAGGCGATGGCCAGGGGAGGGTTGGCGCTGCGGGCCTCGGGCGTCGTCCCTGTCGGCATCGCCACCGGTTCGGGCAGGCGATGGGCAGCGGGAACGGCCAGGCCGTCCAGTTGGCGCCGGAGATCGAACAAAGCGGCTTCCATCTGCCGCATGCGTTCGCGTTCCTGAGCCTGGCCGGCGGCCAGCTCCCGTTTCAGCTCGAACAGTTTGCGCTCGGCCTCGAGGATGCGCTCGCGCAGCCGGTTGTTTTCATCCTTCAGATGGAGGTTGTCCTGTACCAGCACACCCAGCAATTGCCGCAGGCTCTGTTGCTGGGCCAGGATGAGCTGCTGGCCTTCCCCCATGGCCCGCAGGACCTGAGCCACGACGCCGGAGATACCGGCCCCGGCACGGTCGTGCTCCCCATCCCAGGTCATCGGGACGGCCGCATGGGTCAGCACCAGGGTGGTTGCGGCCGGATCGTCGTTGTCGGCAACGCCCAAATGACGATGTCGCAGCTGGCGTCGCGCCTGTTCATAGCTCAGGCCCATTTGCAGAAGCTCGTGGACCTGGGCCAGCACCTGCAGGTCGGCCTCGCTGTAAAGGCGACGACCGTTGCGGCCGGCGGCTTCGGGGGAAAGGAATTCGCCGAACTGGCGTGACCAACGTCGCAGGGTGGCCGTCGAGATCGCCAACAGCCCGGCCGCCGCGGCCGGACGATGCCAGCCCGACGTCTCATTCGACGACGCGATAGGTGGCGTCAACGACATCGTCGTCTCCCTTACTTGCCGTTCGCTGGCGACGTCGCAACTCGGCCAGGATGTCCTGAGGTGCCAATTGCAACAGCATCTGCAGGCCCAGCCAGATGACGGCCAGGTCGTCCAATTGGCCCAGGCCCGGCGCCAGGTCGGGCAGGAGATCGATCGGGAAGAAGAGATAGGCCGCGATGAGGGCAGGAATGCCGAAGCGAAGCCAGGGGCTGATGCGACGATCGCGGATCAAGGCCCAGGCCAGCCGCACGGTGTGGATCAGTTCGGTCAGGGTGCCCGGTCGGTACGAACCGCCAGAAGTAGGCGATGCCATGGAAACCTCCGCAAAGGGCAGGGTAAAGACCGGTTGGATCATAGCATGAACAGGCGCCCGGCGCCAAGCGACCTGCTTTAGGTCGATTGCCATCGTCCTTCCTGGGCATTTCGTGCCGGGTGTCGGCCTTCGCCGACACGTTGAGGTTGGCGAGGGCCGGCTGGTGGCCGCAGGCTCCAAATGGGTGTCTTCAGTCAGCGCCTGAATCGTTACCTTTGAGATATGATAGACGACGAAAGGCATTCTTTCAGCTCTGTTTCGATATGAAGACCTTGCGTCAACATCTCGAAGATCAATCCGATCTGCTTTTGCAAGCCATTGCCGCCAATCACGGGCTGGAGACGGGAGCGCCTGACCCGGCAGCCCTGGCCGCGCTGCTGACCGATGTCGAGTACCTGCAAGCCGTGCTGCGCCAGGCGCCGGCCGAGGCCCTCGCCGCCCTGCACCTGTTGCAAGGGTCGCCCAACGGTTTGCCGGCAGCCGTGTTTCAGCGGCGCTTCGGCGTCATTCGTCGTTTCGGCGGCGGCAGCCTGCAACGCGAACGTCCCTGGCAGCAGCCGGCCAATGCCGCCGAATGGCTATGGTACCGGGGACTGCTTGCGCGCGGGTTTGTGGATACACCCACCGGTCTGGTCGACCATATCGCCATTCCCACCGATCTGCTCCCGTTGTTGCCGCCGGCGGAGACGTCGCCAACGCCGCCGTTCCCGGCCCCGGTAGCGGCTCCGGACGTCTGGCAGGAAGACGGCGATGCTTTTCTCGACGACCTGCTCACGCTGTTGCTCTACGTCCATCAGGAACCGGTCTGGCCGGACAGGCATGGCGGTTGGTCACCCCGTGATTGGGAAGCCATGACCCGAGCCTGGCGGGGGGCCGCCGATCCTCCCCAGGGCGGCAATCGGGCGGCGTTGTTGCTGTTCCTGGCCCGTCAGTTGGGATTGATGGTGACGAGAGGCCGACGCCTGCGCCTGGAAAGCCGGGCCGTGGCCGCCTGGTTGGCGCACGATCGGTTTGCCCAGGCGCAGACGCTATTCACCGCCTGGCGTACGGCCACCGCCTGGAACGACCTCTGTTTGACACCGGGGCTGGTATGCGAACCCGGCGCCTGGCGTAACGATCCCCTCCTGGCCCGCACCCGGCTGCTGGCCTGGTTGGAACGGGCCGAGGTCGGGCTGGCTTATCGCCTTGATACGTTCCTCGATTGTCTGCACGAGCACGAACCCGATTTTCAACGACCCGACGGTAATTACGAGACCTGGTACATCCGCGACGAGCAGGGCAGGTTCCTGCGCGGGTTCGACCATTGGTACGCGGTTGAGGGTGCACTCGTGCGTTACCTCTGGACGGGGCCGTTGTTCTGGTTGGGTGCTGTGGCCCTGGCGGGGGATGCTCCGGCCCAGCGCTGGTCTTTGACCGCGCGTGGGGCTGCTTTTCTGCGAGGCGAGGAACCGGCCTCGGCGCCGGTTCCGCCGTTGGTGGTGGATGAGGATTTCCGTATCCACATCCCCGCCGGTGCCTCGTTGTACGATCGCTGGCGGGTGGCCCGTATGGCCGAATGGGAGGCCAGCCGGCCGACGTTTCGCTACCGTCTCAGCCGTCGTCGGTTGCAACAGGCGGTTGCGGCCGGGATCACGCCCGAGCGTATGCTGGCTTTTTTGGTGCAGGCAACCAACGATGCTTTGCCTGAACGGGTGCGTCGGGCGCTAAGCCGGTTCCGGCCGTGAGCGGTGTGGACCGAGACGGCGATGGGCTCCTTGCCCGCCTGGGCTGGCGTGGGGTGACGCCGTTTTTGCGGTGGGGCGTCCGGCGTGGTCGGTCTTCGCGCGCGTGGCATTGCTTTGCCATGTTGGCCGTTCGCGCGGTCCTGGGTGCGGCCGGCGGCCCCAGGCCGCCGGCCGCACCCCTTGCCTCGCGTGGCGATCCCCACCGTAAACGGCGCCGGGCCGCGCCTGGTCTCGCCTCGCGTGGCGATCCCCGCCGCCAGGCCGCCCGCCGGTTGTGGCGACAAGCCGATAAACTGCGGGCGGCTTGGTCTGTAGCAGCGTGTTTTGTGTTCTGACCTGACTGCGGGTAACATCAATCCAGGCATTGTCGGTACCCCGGGAGGAGTATGGGCTTCGCCTTCCTTGGGGCCTTTTTTCCTCCGCCCGGCGGCGATGCGCAAGCGAGTTTTATCCCTATGGCACCATGGCTTTTTCTTCTCTTCATCCCCGTCCTCATGCTCGTCGTGGTGGCCAATCTGGGGCAGCTCTACCGGTGGGCAGCTATGCTCACCTATCTGGCGCTGTTGGCCCTGGGTGTGGGCACCACGCTGGCCGGGATTGGCCTCTCGCGGATGCCGACCGCAGCCACTGCTGCCCTTCTCGGCGAGTTTCCCGGCGCTGCCGGTGTGGACTGGTCGGCGGTCGGCATCCGTCTGGTCATCACGGGCTTATTGGTCCTGGCTCTGGTGCTGATGGCCCTGCGCCGTTTACCCACGGCAGCGGAGCGCAGCTGGCCCTGGCAGCGCCCCATCCATCTGACGGCGCTGGTGTTGGGCGTTTTCTTTGCCGGTCTCAACCTGGCCCAGGGGGTCATCCTGGCCGAGCTTGACCTGACGCAGGGGGCCCAAAACGGCGTCCTGGCCCTCGGCCTGCGTGAGCTGCTGGGCCAGGCCGTCTTTTTCGTCTTGCTGGCCCTATTGGGAGTGGGGCTGGGTATCCGGCGCAACCTGTCGGAGACGCTGGCCCGGCTGAAGGTGCAACTGCCGACCCTGAGGGATGTCGGACGCAGCCTGATGCTGACCCTGGGTTTGCTGTTCATCACGGCCAGCCTCGGTGGTTTGATCGGTTTGCTGTCGCCCGAAAGCGTCACGCTCGCCCAATCCTTCAATCAGGTGGTGATCGAGGCTTTTGCCGGCACGGCCTGGGGAGTTATCGCCCTGGGCTTGCTGTCCGGTGTGAGCGAAGAACTGCTCTATCGTGGGGCTATCCAGCCTGTTTTTGGACTATGGGCCACCAGCCTGCTTTTCGCCCTTCATCATGTCCAGTATCTCAACCTGAGCATCGTGCTTATCATCGCCCTGGCCCTGGTTTTGGGTTGGATTCGGGACCGTTACCATACGACGGTGGCCATGTTGGTTCATGCCATGTATAACGCCCTCATAGCGCTCATCGCTATGGGGGCTGTTCGTTTTGTATCCGGCTGATCAAGGCCTGTCTGTCCCTTGCGCGAAACCGAGACCTTCTCCTCACCTCTGGTGTGGCCCCTCCTTGTTGGGGTCGTCATCTTGCTGGCGAACGGCGTTTTCGTCGCCGTGGAGTTTGCCCTGGTAACTGCGCGACGAAGTCGGCTGGAAGAGGAGGCCAGCAAAGGAAGCCGCGCCGCCACGATTGTCCTGCGTTTATTGCAAGACCCCGATCGTGCCTTTGCTGCGGTGCAGGTCGGCATCTCCGCTTCCAGTCTGTTGCTGGGCATTGTGGCCGAGGAACCCCTGAGCCGTTTGCTGGCATCCCACCTGACACCCCTTCTGGGGCAGGTGTTGGGCGAACGGGTTGCCTTGCTTGTCTCGGCCTTCCTGGTCCTCGTTCTCCTCTCTTTCTTCCTCATGGTCCTCGGTGAACAGACGCCCAAACTCGTGGCCTTGCGTTTTCCCGAGCGGACGGCGCAGTTGCTGGCGCTCCCCATGCAAACCTTTGCCCGGCTGACGGCGCCTTTTGTCTGGTTGGTGGATGGGGCCACGACGGTGGTTTTGCACCTGTTGGGAGTTCGTGGGACCATTCCGGTGCACGGGACGGTGGCTTCGCTGGAGGAGCTGAAAGCGCTCTTGCAGCAGAGCACGCGTCAGGGCCTGCTCGAGGCCCAGACCCAGGCCATCCTCGCCCGGGTGTTCGAGTTGGGCGAAACGGTGGTGCGCGAAATCATGCAACCGCGCACCCAAATCATCGGCATCGAGCGCCAGGACACGGTTGAGGATTTGCTCGCCCTCTTTCGGGACCATCGCCATTCCCGTTTTCCGGTGTACGACGAGGACCTCGACCATATCATCGGCGTGGTGGTGATGAAAGACATATTGGCCTTGCTGATCGATCGGCCGGAGGTACGAACCTGGCGTGTGGATACGCCGGAACTCTTGCAGCCGGCCTTGATCGTGCCGGAGTCGTTGACGGTGAGCGATTTGCTGGAGCAGATGCGCAGTCGGCACACGCCGCTGGCCATCGTCATTGACGAGTTTGGGGGCACGGCCGGTTTGATCACCATGGACGAGGTGGTCGAGGCCATCCTCGGTCGCATGCGCAGGGAATGGGCCGGTGGCCCGGGCGCGCGGGCGGTGGCCGAGCACGTCTTCGAAGTTGATGGTCAGATGCGCATTGACGAATTGAACGAAAAACTGGGTCTGCATCTGCCCGAAGCCGACGATTACGAAACCATTGCCGGGCTCATTCTCTACCGCTTGCGTCGGATCCCGGCGGTGGGCGAAGAGGTGTTGCTGCCGGATTATCGGGTGCGTGTGCTGGAGATGGACGGTCCGCGTATCAGCAAAGTGCAGATTTGTGATATCATAGCCCTGTGACAAGACGTTGTGGCGATGAGGCTCGCCGTTTTCTCTGCCCGCGTGGCTGATAGCCTCTACCGACGATCGGACCGGCGGTAGAGGCTTTTTCTTAAGCCATAGGGCCGGTCGATACCGGACAAGATGACACCTTTTCGGTTACAGATTCCTATGATGTCTTTCACCAGTATTCTCTTTCCTGACACCATTCCATCGGAGACAGTTGTTGAACCCGATTTTTTTGGCGATCTCAATCTCGATCAGGTGATTGAGACAATAACAGCGCCTAAACAGGAGTATAACTTAAAACCATTCTTTTATATGACTCTGCGTCATGTTGAAGAGATAAGCTATCGCCATGAAATATTGAAGGATCTGGAAGATTTTGAGGTAATGGAGTGCGTCAATAATTTTTGCCACAGAATGGCAAAAGTGCGCCATTATCTTGCTTCTATAGAAAAAATGGACTATGTCCATAATATTCGTGGTTGGTTTTTAGAGTCTGCCTTATTGTATTGTGAAGCCGTAGATGAATTTCAGAAGACTATCAGTCAGACTAACATAAGATCGCAAGGTTTTTTGAGATTGCGTGATTATTTGCAATCATACTGTCATTCCTCCTATTTCCAAAATCTATTTGCAGAAGCAAAGGGGGTCAAAGATAAGTTATCTACTGTGCGATACAATGTGATCATTCGTGATGGTCGTTTTAGTGTAAAGCGCTATGAAGACGAAACAGACTATATGCCGGTCATTGAGGAGATCTTTGCGCGATTTAGACAGGGTGAGGTCAAGGACTATCGAGTCAAGTTGTATGAGGGCATTGGTATGAACCATATCGAGGCGCAAATCCTGGAGTTCATCACCCGTCTGTTTCCCGAACCCTTTGCCGCCCTCGAACGCTTTTGCGCACGTTATGCGGACTTTATAGACGAGACGTTACGTCGCTTTGAGCGCGAGGTCCAGTTTTACATAGCCTGGTTCGATTTTGCCGCCGCCATCCGACGCAAGGGGCTTTCCTTCTGCTATCCTGAAGTGGGTTACCATCGCGACGTGTATGCCTATGACGGTTTCGATCTGGCTCTGGCCAATGCCCTTCTTTTTACCGATAAGCCGGTGATTACCAACGATTTCGCGTTGACGTACCCTGAACGGGTGATCGTGGTGACCGGACCCAATCAGGGCGGCAAGACGACTTTTGCCCGGATGATTGGGCAAATGCACTATCTGGCGATGCTGGGCTTGCCCGTACCCGCGCGCGCGGCGCGGCTTTATCTGTGCGATCGCCTGTTTACCCATTTCGAGCGGGTGGAGGACATTCGCAATTTGCACGGAAAGCTGCAGGATGACCTTGTGCGCATCCATGCGATTCTCGCGCAGGCCACGTCCGACAGCCTCATCATCATGAACGAGATTTTCGCCTCTACCACCCTCGATGATGCCGTGTTTCTGGCGCAGGAGATTATGAAACGCATTCTGGCTCTGGACGCCTTATGCGTCTGGGTGACGTTTATTGACGAGTTGGCCGCCTTCGGGGAAAAGACCGTCAGCATGGTCAGCACGGTGGTGCCCGAGAATCCGGCGCAGCGAACGTTCAAAATCGTGCGTAAGCCCGCCGACGGCCTGGCTTACGCCCTCTCCCTGGTCGAGAAGCACCGCCTGACCTACAGGCAGATCAAGGAGCGAATAGCCCTATGAAAGTCTGGTTGATGTACCCCGATCGGGATTGGGATCCCAAACAACCGCTGCCACCTCAGGCCGAGGCGCTGGTGCAAGACCTGAACCTGCAGGTGCTCTGGGAGACCATGGCCCAGGGCGATCGTTTTCTCCTGGAGACGGTGCAACGGGGTGTCCTTTGTGGGCTGGAAACACCCGCCGATATCCTCTACCGTCAGGCCATTTTGCAGGATTGTTTGCGCTATCCCGAGGTGGTGCGGGCCTTGTACGAGCTGCCGATCCGGGCTATTGCCACCAAACAAAAACGCTGGCTGGGCATTTTCAGTCGCTATCCCGGCGCCATTTTGAGCGGTGCCCTCGACCTGTTGGAGATGTACGTCGAGCTCCTCCGCGAACTGCGACGTCTGGCCGAAGGACCGGGGCAGCGGTTCACATCGGCAGGGTTTCGCCGCTTCTTTGCCATGATAGGCACCGAACTTGATGACGCTTACTTCGCCGTTGTGCAGGAGCACCTCAAGCAGCTGCGGTTTCGCGATGGCGTTATGCTGGCAGCGCAATTGGGCCGAGGGAACGAAGGCACGAATTACATCCTGTGCCAGCCCAACCAGCGCGGGCATTGGGTCAGGCGCCTGCTGACGGGAGGTTCGCCTGTTTATTCGTACACCATCCCCCCACGCGATGATTACGGCGCCCGCGCCTTGGGCGAGCTACGGGACCGGGGCATTAACGAAGTGGCCAATGCCGTAGCCCAGGCGGCCGAGCATGTGGACCGTTTCTTCGCCGTGCTGCGTCAGGAACTGGCTTTTTACATCGGCGCTTTGAATCTGGCCGAACGGTTGCAGGCGCTGGGCGAACCCATCGCTTTTCCCCAGCCGGTCTCGCCGGCGGAACGTCGCTATCATGCTCATGAGCTATACGATCCCGGTCTGGCCTTGACCATGGGACGGACCGTAGTCGGCAACGACCTTATGGCCGACGACAAGGACCTGATCCTGATCACCGGTCCTAACCAGGGCGGTAAATCGACCTTCCTGCGCGCGCTCGGCCTGGCGCAAGTGCTGATGCAATGCGGTTTGTTTGTGCCGGCCGCGTCCTTCACCGCCCCCGTGTGTACGGGGGTTTTCACCCATTTCAAACGGGAAGAGGACCCCACCATGGAAAGCGGCAAGCTGGACGAAGAGCTGGCCCGAATGAGCGCCATTGTCGATCGGCTGCGGCCCCATGCCCTGCTCTTGTGCAACGAGTCCTTTGCAGCCACCAATGCCCGCGAAGGCTCGGAGATCGGACGTCAGGTGATCACGGCCTTGCTCGAGGCGCACATCCGGGTGGTTTTCGTGACCCATCAGTACGAACTGGCGCGCACGTTCGCGGCCCAGGGACGGCCTGACGTCCTGTTTCTGCGGGCCGAACGCCATGAGGACGGCACCCGCACCTTCAAGCTGCGCGAGGCGCCACCCCTCTCCACCGCCTTCGGTCGCGATCTGTATCACCGGGTGTTTGGCCTGGGGGAACCATCGGTGGCTCCATCGGCATAACAAGGCCGGGCTTAGGCTGGACGGGGCTAGACGGGTATAATCAACCCGTCCTGCGCGCCCGCTTTCGGCCGCTCTCGACGTCATAGCCAATGCTGGCCCGCCAAATCCCGGAGAGCCAGGAAGGGTCGGGTAAAGGGCTATGCGTGTCATGTTGCCTACAGATAACCATCAGGGTTGAGCTATGTCTCGTGTTCGGCATGTCCTCGTCTCCCGGTTACACCGTTGGCGATGGCCGGCGGTGTTCCTGGGCTTCCTTTTCCTGTTTGGGCCGGCGCAGTCCCAGGCCACGGCGCCGGTCGGCCCGCGTCCTGAGGCAGCCAAGGCGCCCTATCCCGGCATCTACGTCTTTTTGGACAACCTCAATACCGACCCGGCGGTGTATCCCCATGTCGTCGGCGGTCATATGAGTTTTTTCTGGAGCGATATCGAGCTGGCCGATGACTACTTCGAATGGCAGCCGGTGGAAAACTGGATCAACACCCAGACCGCCCTGGGCAAGCCGGTCATCCTCAAATTTCCCCTTTACGACGGCCGTTGCTGTGGAGGGATGCGTACACCGCGCTGGCTGATGTGGCGGAACGAGGAGACGGTGGTGCGTTGCGATGCGCTCCACTGGCCCATTCCCCGCTACTGGCACCCCGAATTCCTGGCCGAATACGCCGAGTTCATCCGCGCGGTGGCCGCGCGTTACGATACCGACCCGCGGGTGGCCGCCGTCGAGGTCAGCACCGGCATCTTCGGCGAGGCCAAACCCGCCGACACAAGCGATTGGCCCTGCCTGTTCCAGGCCGGGTTGACGGCGACGAAATGGATCGAGACGAGTAAACGCATCCTCGACGAGTTTGCCGCGGCTTTTGCCAACAAACCGTTGCTCTACCAGTTCGCGCCGGTTTATAACCCGCAGAACGAATCGGTGGCTCAACGTAAAGAACTGACCGATTACGCCGCCACCCTCGGCATCGGCCTCAAACACAACGGCCTGACCCCGGATACCGATTTCGCCATCGTCGACGACCCCGGTAAGTCCTACTACAAGGCCGGTCAGTGGGATCCGTTCCATACCTGGTGGCAGCAGGTGCCGTTGGGTTGGGAGAGCTATGCCACCCAAAAGTGCACGGAGCCGCGCACCGAGGCCGTCAATCCGGCCATTACCATCTGGTGCGTCTATGCCGGTCTGCATGCCCATGCCGACTATTTCGTCTTCTCCGCCGATATGGTGACCGACCCGCAGCGTCGGGCCGCGCTGGACTTTGCGGCGCGTTACCTGGGTCTGGAGCTGGAGGAGAGCGATTCGGTTTGGGTCGCTTTGCGGGAAACCGAGTTCGGGTTCTTCCCCCCACGCGGCAATTACGAATTCGGCCTCCATCAGAACGATCGGGTTCCCGGCGGCCGCAGCAAGCCCTTGTGGAACGTCACCCCCGGCGAGGGCCGTTATACGCGGCGCACCGACCGGGCCGGCGGCAACCCGAATATGTACTTCGATGTGGCCGATGCCTGGCTTTATCAAAACACAACCCGCGCCGTCACGGTCGAGGTCGTCTACCTGGATACGGGGACGGATACCTGGTCGTTGTACTACGATGCCGCTGCAAATCCGAACCAACTGGCCGGCACGGTGCGCAAGACGAACAGCGGCCGCTGGCTGACCCACCTCTTCCCCCTGAGCGACGCCTATTTCGGCAACCGGCTTCCCGGCGGCGGTGGTCATCCCGGTTCCGATTTTTACCTCAGCAGCAACGACCTCGACGATACCTTCCACCGGGTGCGCGTCTTCAAAGCAGGCGTACCGCCGACACCTACCCCGGTGCCCGTGCCCACGGCGACGCCCACGCCCACGCCCGATCCCGGCCAGGTGGCTTCTCGTCCCCTCTATGTACGGCTGCGCGAGGGTTGGAACGGCTACAACGGCGTCGAGGATACCTGGATCGGCGGCGCCGCCTGTTCGGGAGTGACCGGCGATGTCGGCACCACGCCTCACGGCTCCGAAGATCGTCTGAGCCTGCGTGCGTCCGGGCAGGGTGGTGTGCCTGATACCAGCGTTTGTAGCGCCTTGCTCCGTTTCGACCTTGCGGTTATCCCGCGGGGGAGCCGTATCGTGGAGGCCCATCTGGCCGTCAAGGGTATCCGCCAGAGCAATAGCGCCCGGCTCTACTTCCGGGTGTTCGATGTCCACAAACGCTGGCTGGAGAGCCAGGCGACCTGGTATCAGGCCCGCAACGGCTTGCCCTGGGCTGCGCCGGGTGCCAACGGTGCGGCCGACCGCCCGGCCCTTCAGCTCGATACGGGTGTGCTTTCAGGCTCATTGCCGGCCTTCGGTTGGGGGCGGGTTTATATCACGCCTCTGGTACAGCGTTGGGTGGATGACCCTGCTTCCAACAACGGCGTGCTCCTGGCACCCCATGGCAACTTTGTGCAGTGGGATGTGGCCTCCAGCGAATACGCCAACACAGCCTGGCGTCCTGCCCTGGAGATCCTCTACTTCCCACCCGGCTACGCCACGCCGACACCCACGGCTACGCCGACGGCCGGACCCACGGCCACGCCCACGCCGACCCCGACGCCCACTTCCACACCGACACCCACGCCGACGGCGACACCCACGCCCACGCCGACACCCACCACCGGTGCCATCGAAGGTTGGGTGTTTCATGATGCCAACGCTAACGAGATCTTCGACCCTGATGAAGCGGGGTTGCCGGGCGCCATCCTCGAGCTTGTCCCCTTCGGCAGCGAGCTGATGGTCCTGGAGTCGGACGAAAACGGCTATTTCCGTTTCGATAACCTGCCACCGGGCATCTACATTCTCAACGTACAGCCACCGGACGGCTGGGAACCGGTCGGATTCTCAGGCCGACTCTCGGTCTGGGTCACGGCCAATCATACCCATCGTTTCCACTTTGCCCATCGGCCGGCGGCCACGCCCACGGTCACCCCGCCCCCTTCCTGGCCCTTGTGGTTGCCGATGTATCGGCGCTGAAGGAAAGGCTCCGAACCCGGCGACATCGGTGGACGAGTCCGGCGTCGGAGGTTCGTTGTGCCATCCGTCGTCGCAGCCCCTTCCTCCTTCCGGTCCATTTGACGAACCCGGCGTTTTAGGCTAGGATGGAAATAGTCATACAACCGCTCCGGCCGTGATGCCGTTGTTGGGGAAAGCGCCCCGGTCACAAGCGATGTGGCTGGGGTTTTTGTTCTCCGACACTTTTACGACCATGAATACCCGCACCCTCACCCGCATTCGCATTGCTCCCAACGGCTATGGTGTCAGCCTGATGCGTACCTTCGAACACCATAGCCCTTTTGCCGCGCCCCTGGCCGCTGCCCTTGGGCGCGAATGCGAGACGGGCAGTCGTGCCCTCTATCTGGGCTTGTTAGGGGCGCATGGCGAGCTGCTGGCGCGGGCCCGATTGGTGCTCGATTCCCTCAAGGTCGTGCTCGTGGACGAGTTGGAGGCCATGCCGGGTTACGAGGCGTTATTGCCGGAGCTGGTGGCTTTTGCCGAGACCGAGGCCGCCGCGCGAAACCGGCCGCTGGCGGTGATGGTGGCCGAGGACGATGTATCGGAATGGGCGGCTTTGGGCTTCGGCGAGACGGGAATGCGCCTTCTCATCCACGCTCAGACGACCTGAAACCGCGAGCCGTGGCCGGGATGCTTGGCCACGTGGATGCGCACGGGAAACTGCTCTTTGAGCTCGTCGATGTGGGTGACGATAACGATGAGGGCGAATTCGTCTTTGATCATGTGAATCGCTTCGACCAGGTTTTCGCGGCCCTGGGCGTCTTGGGTGCCGAAACCCTCGTCGATGAAGAGGGTTTGTAGGGCAGCGCCGGCGCGACGGGCGAGCAGTCGGCTCAGGGCAATCCGCAGGGCCAGGTCGGTACGGAAGGCTTCGCCGCCCGAAAACATCTCGTAGGGGCGCTGGCCTAACTCGTCGGCGATGAGGATGTCGAGGGTTTCGCGCAGCGCACCGCTCTTAAGCTCGCGTTGCGTCTGTAAACGCACGCTCATCCGGCCATCAGAGAGGCGGTTCAACAGGCGATTGGCCTCCGTTTCCAGTTCGGGCAGGGCCGCTTCGATGATCAGGGCCTGGACGCCGCGCGGACCGAAAGCCTCGTGCAGGCGTTCATAGCGATTGACCCTGGCTCTCAATTCGGCCAGTTCCTTTTCGCGTGCCGCTTTCGTCGTCACCAGGGCCATACAAGCCTTCAGCCGTTGTTCGGCGGCTACCCGCTGGGCCTGCGCCTTTTCCCAGGCCTGTTGCGCCTCCTCGCAGACCTGTTGTTGCCGATGCAGGCGGTTCTGGAGCTCAGGCAGGTCGCGTAATGCCTCGTCCAATTGGTGCAGCATCTGGCGGTCGGCGGCCAGTTGCGCTTCTTCTCGTTGGCACCGCGCTTGCAGGTGGTTGTACTGCTCATTCAGTTCGGCGATCTGGCGTTGCGCCGTTTGCAGCTCGGCATAGCGATGTTCCAGCCCCTGCAGGTCGGAGATGGTGGCGCGGGCGACGGCATGGGCCTGTTCATCATAAGGGATGGCGGTCAGACGGCTTTCGAGGTCGGCCAGCCGTGCCCGCACCTCGTGGGCAAAATCGCCCTGGGCCAGCCGCCGCTCCCCTTCACGCACGCGTTCCTCCAGCTCGGGCAGGGCTTGTTGGGCCTGGCGCGCCTGTTGCAAGGCAGCGTTCAGTTCGCCCAGCAAACGCTCGACTCCGCTCAGCCGGGCGCTCTCGCGGTCGAGAGCTTTCAGCCCGGTTTGCAGCCGTGCTTCCTCCGCCTGGAGCTGGTTCCGGCGCTCTTTGCTGGCCGCATAACGGCGCCGTAGTTCGTCCAGCAAGCGGTTGTACTCCTGTTCGAGATGAAGCCGTCCGGTAGCGTCCAGAGGCTGTCGGCAGACCGGACAGACATCGGCGCCACCGGCCTGAAGCAGGGCCTGGCGCTCCTTGAGGCTGCGGGCTTCGGCGTCTATCGCCTGTTCATCGCTCAGGCAACGCTCGCGCTCGGCCGTCAGCGCGGCCAGTTGTCCCTGGAGCGCCTGGCGTTGCTGGCGGAGTTGCTCCAACCGTTCGGCCTCGGCCAGCCGTTGCGCGGCCTTGCTCTCCAGCTCGGGCAAACTGCTGCTGCGTTGGAGGGCCTCGTCGCGCTCCCGGCGCAGGAGGCTCAGTTCGGTTTCGAGCCGGCTGCGGGCCTTTTCCAGTTCGGCCTGGAGGCGCTGCTGCTCCTGTTCCAGGGGGCGCCGCGCCTGAGCCTGGCGGGCCCAATACGCCTCCTGGTCGCGTGCCTGTTGCAGGCTGGCATAGCCGGTCTCGATGACCTGCCGTTGGGCCAGGAGGGCATCGAGTTCGGCCAGGCGTTGCTGCACGCTTTGGAGCTGCTGCAAGGTTTCGGCATGGGCCATTTGGGCCTGGTGTAAGCGCTGAGCCAGATCGCGGCGTTGGTCCCGGCGCAGCAGCAGGGCCTGCTCGGCCGCGCGCAGGCGGGTCAGTTCTTGTTCGGCTTCGCTTTTCGCCAGACGGGCCTGGGCCTCGGCCAGATGGGCACGCTCCAGAGCCTGTTCGTACTGAGGCTGCAGAGCCAGTTCCGCCTCCATGGCCCGGATTTCACCCTCCAGCCGTGCTGCCTCCTGGGCGACCGTGCGCGCCAGGACTTTGGCGCGCTCGGCGTAGTCATCATAACGGCTCAGGTTGAGAATGCGGGCCAGGATGTCTTTCCGTTCCCCCGGACTCTTGCGGGTGAAGGCGTCGGCCTCGCCTTGCTTGAGAAAGGCCGAATGGCAAAAGGTCTCGTAGTCCATGCGTAGGATGGCCTCGATGCGCTGCTGGGTCTGGCGGATGGACGGTTCGGTGAGGACCTGCCAGGCTGCCCCGCTTTCATCCCATACGGCCAGCTCCAGTTCGCTGCGACCGCGGCTGCCGATCAGCCGCTTGCGGATGACATTGTAGCGCCGTCCGGCCAGGCCGAATTCGAATTCCACCTGCATCTCGGTGGCGCCGGCGTGGATCAGTTGGTCATCCGTTTTGGCGCGGGCTTTACCCCACAAGGCCCAGGTGATGGCATCGAGCAGGGCCGATTTGCCGTGACCGTTGTCGCCGACCAGGCACACGAGGTGCATGCCGCGAAAATCGAGCGGCTCCAGGGTGTCGCGATAGCTGAGAAAGTTTTGTAGACGCAGCTTGTAGGGTATCATTGCTCTGTTCTGTTGCGATGGCAACGGGACGGCGGAAGGCAAGATGCCCTTGTCGGGCCGGCAACGTGCCTTCCAGTGTACCATACCTTTTCAGGAGCCTGACCATGAAGCATGTCGTCAGCATCAGTCTGGGCAGCAGCACCCGCAATAAGAGCGTGGTCATCACCCTGGATGGCGAGCCGATCCGTATCGAGCGCATTGGCACCGACGGCGACGAGGCCAAAGCACGACGGCTATTCGCCGAACTTGACGGCAAAGTGGACGCCCTGGGGGTGGGCGGGGTGGAGCTCTATCTGCGGCTGGAAGGCCGCGAGTATCCGCTGCGGTCGGGCCTGAGTCTGGTCAAAGACGTCCGGCAGACGCCCTGCGTGGATGGCCGCGGGCTGAAACACACGTTGGAGCGTCGCGTTTTCGAGCTGGCAGAACCGGCGTTGGGTTTTCGGCCGCATTATCGCCAGGCGTTTATGACGCTGGGAGTTGACCGTTTCGGCATGGCCCAGGCCGTGGCCGAAGTCTCCGACCGGGTGGTCTACGGCGATCTCATGTTTGCCCTGGGGCTGCCCATCCCCATTACCAGCCTGCGGCAACTGCGCGTGCTGGCGCGGCTATTGTTACCCGTTATCGGCCTCTTGCCCGTGTCCATGCTGTATCCGACCGGCGCCCAACAGGAGCAGATTAGGCCCAAGTATCCCCGCTATTGGGCGGCAGCCGAGCTGATCGCCGGTGATTTTCTTTATATCCGCAAGCATTTGCCCGCTGATCTGCAGGGCAAGACCATCCTGACCAACACGACCACCGAGCAGGATGTCGAACTGTTGCGACAACGGGGCTTGCGCTGGCTGATCACGACAACCCCGCGCTACGAGGGGCGCTCCTTCGGCACCAACATGATGGAGGCCGCGCTGACGGCCTATGCCGGCAAAGGCCGGGTCCTCAGCGAGGCCGAGCTTAACGAGCTGATCGACCGTCTGCAATTGCGTCCCAGCGTGCAACGACTCAACGATTGATGAGGCGTCATCCCTCAAGCCCGGCCCTCGGTTTCCGGAGGCCTTTGTTGCTCCTTCTCCTCGCCGGCCTGCCGCTTTGGGGCGTCGGTTGCGCCTGGCTGTCGCCCCCGCCGACGGCCATCACGCCGGTAAGCACAGAGGCCGTTATCCCCAAGCCGACGGTAGAGGTGACGTCCGCCGGTCTTTTCCCCATCGCCTGGGATGATCGCACAATCTTTGCCGCCGATCTGATCCCCGTCGCCCGCGATGCGCTGCACAAACGGCCGGGAGCGAGTGTGTACCATCTCGATCTGATGCTATCCGACGATTGGACCCGGCTGACAGGACGGCAGGCGGTGCGTTATACGAACACGGAAACGGTCTCGTTGGGGGAAGTGTATTTGCGCCTGTTTCCCAACATCGCCGAGGGGGAGACGACCGTTCGCACCGTCACCGTCAACGGCCTCCCTGTCCGGCCCCGTTATGAGCTGCAGAAGAGTGCCTTGATCGTGCCGTTGGCGCGGCCGTTGCCGCCCGGCGAAACGGTCATCATCGGCCTGGATTTTGCCGTGACCGTGCCCACCCGGCCCGGCGGCAATTACGGTACGTTCGCCCTGCTCGACGAGGTCCTGGCCCTGGCCCATGCTTATCCCCTTATCCCGGCCTATGACGAGGAGGGGTGGAATGTCGAGATAGCCCCCGCCATCGGCGATGTGGTCTACGCCGATGCGAGCTATTACCTGGTGCGTCTGGACGCGCCTGCCGACCTCGTCATCGCTACCTCAGGGCGAGAGGTAGAACGGGTTGAACAGGGCGACCGCGTGGTCTACACCTTTGCCGCCGGCCCTGTCCGCGACTTTTACCTGGCGGCCAGCCCCCGTTATGAGCTCCGGAGCACGACGGTAGGCGAGACAACGGTGCGCAGTTGGACACCGCCGGTCCCGAAGGAAGCCGCCGCACACGTGCTGGACGCGGCCGCCACGGCCCTGGCCCTTTACAACCAACGGTTCGGTCCCTATCCGTTCACGGAATTGGATGTCGTGGCCACCCCCACCCTGGCCGGTGGCGTTGAGTATCCCGGCATCATCGCCGTGGCCCAAAGCCTTTATGACCCCACCAATTCCTTTTTGGAGACGGTCGTCGCCCACGAAGTGGCCCATCAGTGGTTTTACAGTCTCATCGGCAACGACCAGGTGGACGAGCCCTGGCTGGATGAGGCCCTTGCCCAATACGCCACATGGGTCTACTATCGGGACCGCTACGGCGAGACCGAGGCCCGGTGGTTCGAGGAGAATCTGCGTTTTCGCTGGCAGCAGGCGAGCGACCCCGATAGGCCCATCGGTTTGCCGGTGGCAGCCTACGACGAGCGCGATTACAGCGCCATCGTCTACGGCCGTGGGCCGCTGTTTGTGGATGCCCTGGCCCGGACCCTGGGTGACGAGGCCTTTGCAGCCTTTCTGCAGGATTACTACCGCACCTTCCAATGGGATACGGTCACCACCGCCGATTTCCAACGGCTGGCCGAAGGCCATTGCGGCTGCGATCTGACGCCGTTGTTTGCCGAATGGGTCTATCCGCGACCGGAACCGTTGTCCACGTCATCGTGAAAAGACAACCATAGCCACCTTTTCTCTGCTGCTCAAGCGATGGAGAAGCTCATCATCACCGCTGCCCTCACCGGCTCACGGCCGACCAAGGCCATGAACCCGGCCGTGCCCTATACGCCGGAGGAGATCGCCGCCGAGGCCATAGCTTGCGCGCGGGCCGGCGCCGCCGTCGTGCACATCCACGTGCGCGATCCCATCACCGGCGCGCCCTCGTCCGATCCGGCCCTTTTTGCCGAGGTGATGGCGCGCATTCGCGCCGGGTGTGATGTGCTCATCAATCTGACGACGAGCGGGTTGCACATTGCGGGCGAGGATGCCGTCACCCGGCGTCTGGCGCCGGTCGCTCTACGGCCGGATTTGTGCTCCCTCGATATCGGCTCGGTCAATTTCCGCGATCGGCTGTTTGCCAACCCACCGGATTGGGGCGAGACCGCCGCCCGGGCCATGCAGGCGGCCGGGGTCAAACCCGAAATCGAGGTGTTCGATGTGGGCCATATCCACCAGGCCCGGCATCTGCTCGAACGCGGGCTGATCGAGCCGCCGCCCTATTTTCAATTGTGCATGGGGGTGGATTGGGGTATTCCGGCCACGGCCGAACATCTCCTCTTCATGCAGCGGCAGTTGCCCCCGGGCGCCGTCTGGTCGGTGCTGGGGGTTGGACGGACGCAATTGCCCATGATCACCCTGGGCATCCTCCTGGGCGGTCATATCCGTGTCGGCTTCGAAGATAATCTCTACCTGCGCAAGGGCGTATTGGCCCCCGGCAACGCTGCCTTTGTGGAGATGGCCGTGAACCTGGCCCATCACCTGCAGCGGGAGGTGGCCACACCGGCCGAAGCCCGCGCCATCCTGGGGTTGCCACCCGCGTCCGCGACCGGGTAAACCATGTCGTCTGCGGTGCCGCCGTTGTTCCTCCGTCGTTTGAGCGTAGCCCTGGCCGTATGGACGGGGGGCGTGGTGCTGCTCCACTACTTCTGGCCTATCGGCCCGGTGCGGGAAGCGGCGCAACCCGTCTTACGCACGGTGGTTTTGCTGAGCGGGATGGTGTTGGTGTTGGCTGCGGTGCGAGGGGTGATGCATCATGGGCGTCGGTGGCGGCGGCCGGAAAGCGCGGCCTTCCTGGTAGGGGCAGGCCTATCCCTGGGGACAGGCTTGTTGCCGGGGGGTTATGAGGCCGGACCGGGGTGGTGGGTGTATGCCTGGCTGTTGCGGCCGGGCTGGGCCGCCCTTTTGGCCCTGGTGCCCCTGTTCTTGCTGGCCGCCCTTTATCGGCGATTGCGGATGGACGAGCCGGCGGCGTTTCTGTTTGCGGCCGGTCTGGTGCTCATGCTGTGGGCGCAGACGCCGGCCATGGTGGCGACCTGGCCGTGGCTGGCCGGGCTGCGCCACAGCCTGTTGAGCTGGCTGGTGGCGCCCGTGCTGCGTGGGGTCCTCATCGGTCTCAGCCTGGGCGTGGTATGGCGCCTGCTGGCGCAGCGGGGAGGGCACTCCGGATGAGCAGCTGTCGCTATTGCGGAGCCGAAAATGCCGATGATGCCACCCTCTGCGCGCAGTGCGGCCGTGTTCTGACCGTACCACCCCCGCAGGTGTTGGCCCAGATTCAAGGCGTGTTGCCGGCCGAGCCGGTCATTCTCAGCGGCCGTTTGCCGCCCGGGGATGAGGCGCTCTGGCAAGCGCTGGTGACGGCGGTGGCAGCATCGTCGCCGCCGCCACCGTCTTCTCCTTCACCGGCTACCGGCGGTCCTGCGATGAGGATCGGGCTTGGCTTGCCGATGGTGGTGGTTATCCTGATAACGGCCGTGCTCACGGCCGCAGGATGGCGCTCGGACCTGTCGCCGGCGCCTCCGCGGCCGGGGGTAGCCGCAGCTTATCATCTCATCGCCGTCTTGCCGTCCACCGCCCGGGTGTTGTTGGCCTGGGACTACGACCCCACCACCCAGGGTGAGATGCAGCTTCTGGCGCAGCCGTTGCTGCGGCATTTGCTCAGCCGGCGGGTTGTCCTGGTCAATGTCAGCCTGCGGCCTTTGGGACCGGCCATGGCAGCGGCAGCTTTTGCCGGGCTGGAAACCGCCGTTCCTCTGGCCCAGGCCCCGGTCGACCTGGGTTTTCTGCCCGGTGAAAGCGCGGCCTTGCAGGCGCTGGCTCTGGCGCCGGCCGGCGTAGCGCCTTTGTCGCCTGCCGCTCGCGACCGTCTGGCCCTGGCCGGGGACGAACCCATCACCGCTTTCGATCTGATCATCGAGTTCAGCGCCGAGACGGCGACCAGCCGGCAGTGGGTCGAGCAGATCGCTGCCCGCCAGCCGGTGCCGCTGATCGTGGCCGCCTCGGGCGCCGTGGCGCCGGCCCTCGAACCCTATGCCCAAACCGGTCAGATCGTCGCCCTTCTCTCCGGTTATCCCGATGCCCTGGCTTACGAGGCGCTGTTGGGTATCCCGGGTACGGCTACCGAGCGCCAGATGGCTCAGAACGCCGTGCATCTCCTGGTCTTGGCCGTTGTGATCGCGGCCCTTATCCGTTCCCTTCGCCGTCGCCCATCGCCATGAACACCTTCGCCGATCTGGTGGGGCTGATCGTGGCCACCGTCCTGACCCTCCTCATCTTCGGCCGCCTGTGGGGGGCTTTGCGGCTCTTTTACCCGGTGGCCTATCTGCTCCTGGGGCTGTTGGCCGGCTATGTGGCGGTAGTGAGCCTGCGTCGGGTGCTGATACCGGGCCTGCTTCTCCCTCTGCAGCAGGCGCAGGCGTGGCCGACGTTGTTGCTGCCGTTGGGCTTGCTTGTTTTGCTGGTTTTGCGGATGAGCGGGCGGCCGCACCTGTCTCATCTCGGTCTGCCGGCCGTGGGCTGGCTGGCCGGGGCCATGGCCGGCCTGGCTTTGGCCGGCGCCGTGCGCGGGACGTTGCTCCCGCAGATGCTGGCCGTCATCGTCCTGGCCCCGACCGACGGGAGGCGTCCCGGTCTGGACCTGGCGCTGACGATGCTGAGCGCGTTCCTGACTCTGGTCGTGTTTATCCAGGCCTGGCACCGCCAGGAAACGAACCCAACGCTGCGGACCTGGCTGACCGTGCCGGCCCAGATCGGGAGGCTGGCCTTGATGGCGGCGGCGGGTGTGTTTCTGGGCAGCCTGCTTACCGCCCGCCTGGCCCTGCCCATTGACCGGGTGTATGAGCTGGTGGAAAGCTTGGAGGCGGATGATAGGGGGCATGTAATTTTTTATCTTCCTCTAAACTGTGACCCAGATCATAGGTGTAACTGAGAAAAGGGTTATAATGCGGATTATCTGCACCGCACTGCTGCTCCTTTGTTGCCATGTTCTCCGCACGTGGTTTGTCCAGGTGGCTTGGGTTGCTGGCCGTTATCGGTCTTGCTGTTCTGAGCGCGGGATGTCGCCAATCGCCCACGCCTACGCCCACACCGACGCCGACGCCGTTCATCCCGCCGACGCCACCGCCAACGGCAGCCGATGTGGGGTTGGGGCCGGCCCCGGTGACGAGTCTGGCCGTGGTCCATCAGCCTTTTGGCGATGGGGCCTGCGGGGCCTGTCATGATCTGCGAGGTCCAGACCCCAAACAAATGTGGGGCGCGATCCAGGATGTATGCCGGCAATGCCATTGGCAGGATGTGCCCGATCCGGATATGCCCCTCGCCCATGCCCATGCCCCGTTTGCCCGTGGGGATTGTCTGACCTGCCATCTGCCCCATGCCGGTGCCCACCCGAAGCTCCTCGTGGCGCCGGTGACGCAGCTTTGTAACGACTGCCATCAGGACCACGGCGGCATCGTGCAACAACCCCATCCGCAGATAGCCCAGGGCGAGTGTAACCTCTGTCATCTTGCCCATGGTTCAACGCAGCCGGCCCTCCTGCGCCAACCACAAAAGACCCTGTGCGGTACGTGTCACCCGGATCAAATCGATCCCCTGCGCAGTTTTGCCGCCCATGCCGAGGCTGCTGACCTGACGTGCACGGGCTGTCATGCGCCTCATGACCCGGCGGCGCAACCGGCGCAGGTGACCCGTGCCGGTTGTGTGACCTGTCATACCGATCTGCCTCTGCCGGCGGCTTTCCGCTTTCCTCACAAGCCTTTTGCCGAGGAGCGCTGTGCCGATTGCCATCCCTCGTTTCACACGGATCCCGATAAACCGCTCCTGGCGGCCACTCAGTCCCAATCGTGCAATGCCTGCCATGCCGATCACGGCCAGGTGGTGACCCAGACCCATCCGCAGGTGGCCCAAGGCGAATGCCGGCTTTGCCACGACGGTCACGGCAGCGAGCATCCCAACCAACTCATCAAAGCGGAAGCCGAGATCTGTCGCAGCTGTCATGGCGAGGTATTCGCCGCCACCGTTTTTGCCGGCCACACCGCCACGAAGTTGCCGGCCTGCACCGGTTGTCATTCGCCCCATGTGCCCCAGACGGTGGGCCCGGCCGTAGCCATTGCCTGTGGGACCTGCCATCAGGATATTCTGGCCGGTCGCAGTCGGCATACCCCTGTAAGTCAGGGTGAATGCGAGCGCTGCCATAGCGAATTTCACGGCCAACGGCCGACACAACTGGCCGCGGTCAAAACGGCCTGCACCGATTGTCATCAGCTCGAAAAGGGGCCCATTGCGCATCCGCCTTATCAGCAGGGTCGCTGCGAGTCATGCCATGTCGTCCATAGCAGTCCCCATACGGCCCTGCTCAATCGTGCCCCCGCCCAATTGTGCGGCGCCTGCCATGCCACGCAAACGGCCGGTTTCGGTCGTAGCCGGCATGGCGTCCGTCTGACCGCCCAATGTGCGGCCTGCCATCAGGCTCACGATGGCTCGATTGATAGCCTGCTCCATGCCCGCACCAATGCCCTCTGCGATACCTGCCATCGCGATCTGCCTCATGGCTTCCATCCGGTCAGCGGGGGTCGCGATCCGCTGCGCGGGGGCGAATTGAGCTGTATCAGTTGCCATGCGCCGCACGGCAGCCCGCATCGGGCCGACCTGCGCGCGTCCGGTGACGGTCTTTGTCTGAGCTGCCATCGCTTTGAGCAGCCTCCCACGGCGCGAAGCTGAGCCGATGAAACGTCTGAGCCTTCTCTGGGTGACGTTGGTCGTCCTCCTGGTCGTCCTGGCCGGGGGTAACCGTTCCGCGCCTGGCGTGGCCGAACAAGGCGCGCCTTTCAATCCCCATGGCGCTTACAGCGCGGCTACCAACAGTTGCACGGTTTGCCATGTGCCGCATAGCCGTACAACCGATCCCGAGGTCGCCTGTCGTACCTGCCATCCCCGGATTGTCACCCACAGGGGTCAGACCTGCGCCACCTGCCATGCTCCCCACGGCAATACGCCCAATGCGGCCCTTATCCAGGCGACCGTTGGCGGCAAATCCATGCGCTTTGACGGCAAGAACTTCGACGCCACCGCCGATTCCATCTGCCGGATCTGCCACACGACGACGATCTATCACAGCGCCACGGCTCGACGCACCCATTACGAGCAACAACCCTGCACGAACTGTCATCCCCACAGCGCCGGCTTCAGTCCCAATCCCGAGAACTGCGGGGCCTGCCACGGTTTTCCACCTATCAGCGGCGCCCATAGTCGCCATCGCCAGGCCGATATCGGTCTGGCCGATTGCCAGGCCTGCCATCCGCGAGTGCGGAACTGGCGCGATCCCGGGCATTACAACGGACGCGTCGATTTCAAGGACCGGGCCGTGCTGGCCACGACGGGCATCTGCAACGACTGTCACGGCAATGCCGCCGGCATTGCCGAAGCCAAGGCCAACTGGGGCGGTGGTCGCCCCCTTCAGGATTGCACCGGCTGCCACAACAGCGCCCAACCGGGACGGCTGCGGGGCCGGGTGGCGCCGGCTGTGGATGCCTTTTGGACGGTCAACGGCCATGGGCAGGGTCACGAGCAAGGTCGCGATCTGGATTGCCAGGCCTGTCATAACCCGCGCGCGCCCCACTTCGAGGCGGCCGCCAACCCCCGGCTATGGGATACGCCTGCCGCTTTGTGCGCCCGTTGCCATCAGGATCCCACCCGTGCCGGCGCCGATGTGAGCACCCACGGGAACCAGGGCTCTGCTCAGGCCACGCAACGGCCCTTTAGCGAGACCTGCGACGTATGCCACAATCCCCACGGCAGCGCCAATCTGGCGGCGGTGCGTACCGTCATCCGGGGTAAGACGGTGGTCTTTACAACCTATACCGGTGCCAACAGCTTCGACTCGCCCAACGATGAGAACAGCCGCGACCTCTGCGCCACCTGTCATACAACGACCCGCCACAACCGCACCCCCAGCAACCGTAGTCAGGTGCCCCATTATGAGGGCCAGGACTGTCGTCAATGCCACAAGCATGAGACAGACGGCGATCCGCGCACGGCCGATGCCTTTATGCCCCAGGGCGGGTGCATGGCCTGCCATAGCGACCGGGTGGATAACGGCGACAACGTTCCCCCCGGTGGCCGACCGGAGGTGGCGACGGCGTTCGCCGGCCGTAGCCATCATATCAAGGGCGAGTTGCTCGACGCCCGCTGCGTGGTCTGTCATGATATGGCCACCCACGGCGACGGCTACATTGACCTGCGCCATCCCGACGGCGGACCTGCTTTCCGTTTCCTGGAGGCATCCGTTACCGATCTGACGGGCTTCTGCCAGGCCTGCCACGATGGCGACGGCAGTCGCGTGGCCATGGTGCCCGGCGCGCGACCGGTCGATCCCTTCAACGAGGGCAGCGATCTGCTGGCTCTGCCGCCCACCGGCACCCACAGCAATCTGGACTACGCCGGCCGTCAGGGCGGGGCTTTTGGCACCACCTGCAACGAGTGCCATGCCGGACACGGCAGCAGCAACCTGGCCCTGATCCAGACGACCATCCGCGGGCAAGGCATTGTCTTCACGGCCCGCACCGGCGCCAATAGCTTCGACGATCCGAACAAGGATGACCGCAACGACCTGTGCGCCACCTGTCATCTCGGCCGTACCCGCCTGCATCCGGGCGGCGACCATCGGCCGGCCGGCGACCTGGATCTGCGGGGGACCGATTGCACCACCTGCCACCGCCACGATGCCGATAACAACCTCCTCACCCGTGATGGCTTTATGCCCTCCTGCGGGGCCTGCCACGGCAACCCGCCGCCGCCTGCCGGTAGTCCGCTCTATGCCCTCGACGAGAACCTGACCCCGCATCGCAAGCATGCCGGCACCGGGCCCGGAGAGTATGGCCTGGCCTGCAGCACCTGCCATAACCGTCTGGCGCCGTCTTACACCGGCCATGGGACCCAGCCGCCCAGCTTCCAGGATGTCTTCTTCGATGCCCTGAACCCCATCGGTAGCTATGACCGCCAGACCCGCACCTGCGCCACCCTGGGTTGCCACAGCAACGGCAATCCCACCGGCGGCCAACTCGTCTATCGCAATCCGGTATGGGCCGAAAACAGCCGTCTGGATTGTGCCGGTTGTCACGGCGATCAGGCCACCCTGGCGACCGGAAGCCACGCCAGGCATCTCTTGCCTTTCTATCGCGAGCGCGGGGCCGATGCCATCGGTTGCTTCGAATGCCATGCTCTGACCGCTCAGAACAACGACAACAACGCCCTGGCCGATCGGCGCAGGCACGTCAACCTGGCCAAGGAGGTCCGGTTCGATGTGCGCGACTTGTGGGGACGGCCGGATAACGCCGTTTTCAACCCGAATACCCTCACCTGCGCCAATAGCCTGTGTCATTCCGATGGCGCGGCCAGCCGCGAGCAACCGGGCACCCCTGTCTTCAGCACGCCCACGTGGGGCAATCCGGCCAGCGGGGCCTGCGGCACCTGTCACGGCATCACGCCGCAGACGATGACCAGTGGCGCCCATGCCCGCCATTTCGACGCCTCCCCCCAGGGGCCGGGTATCACCTCGTGCAATGATTGCCACAGTCCTTACGGCAGCGCCCGGCATGTCAACGGCAAAGTCGAATTCGCCGACGGTAAGACCCTTTCCCAGACTACCGTATGCAATGCCTGCCATAGCCCCGGCGGCGGTTTCGATGGTGTGGCCGAGGCGCGCGCCAATTGGGCCACGAGCAGTCCGGTCACTTGCGAAGGCTGCCACGATGCCGAACCGGCCGTGGTCAAGGGGGTGACGGCACCCAATGTGGTCGGCGATGGCCGTACGTATGGTTTCCGCATCGGCGGACACGGCCGCATTGGCTTGACCTGCACCACCTGCCATCAAAAAGGGCCTGCCAGCATCCACTTCGACGGCGTGGCCCGGACCTACACGGCGGCTGCCGACAACCTGGAGGCGGCCAAATGGCTGGGTTTGGGCGGACTGAAATTGCCCATTACCGCCGGCGATCTCTATGCCCGTACCAACTACGCCCAGTGCTATGTCTGCCATCTCGAGGCGAACACGGTAGGTCTGGGAGCGGACTATAGCAACGCGCTCTTCACCCACAGCGTGCCCCCACCGCCGGGCTATCCTATCATGGTGGATACGGTCGTCACCCGCTTCCGCAACGAACGGCCCGAAGGGTTCAACTTCGGCAATGTCCCGGCCAACATCCACTGGGACCATCTGGATATGAACATGGTGAACTGGGATAGCGATGGCGATGGTACGATGGACTCAAAGCCCTCGTGTGTGACCTGCCATGATCCGCATGGGGTCAAATCCTTCGCCGAGGGTGTTACCCATCCGGCCATGACGATCGCCGACATGGGTATCGTTTACGGTGAGGATGCCATCGGCCCCTACGGTGAGGTGACCCGAACCGCTTATAACACCCGTTGTCGCTCCTGTCATCCTGCTGCCGGTATCCGCTACTATCGACCGTGATGGATCGGGCTCTGGTTCGCGTTTGTTGGCGTCATCTGTTCTGGGTGCTGTGGCCGGTGGCCCTGCTGTGGTCGGCGGCTGTGGTCCACGCCCAGGCCGATCCCAACGCGGCCTGTCTGGCCTGTCACGGCGTGCCGGGGCGTGAAGCCTTGCTGGCGGGTGGTGAGCGTCTGCCGCTTTATGTGGATGGCGAGGCCTACCGCCTGTCGGTGCACGGGCAGAAGCAATTGCCCTGTACGGCCTGTCACACCCGCATTATGGGCTTTCCCCACGACCCGCTGCTGGCCTTCGATCGCCGCGATTATCAGCTCGACCATTACGGCGTCTGCCGTAATTGCCATCCTGAGGTCTACGATGCCACCCTGGATTCGATGCATGCGCGCGCCCTGGCCGCCGGCCGTCGTGAAGCGGCGGTTTGTACCGATTGCCATGGTGCCCATGACATCACCGATCCGCATACCCCGCGCCAGAAGATTTCGTTGACCTGCAGCAAATGCCATGCCTTTATCTTTGAGCAGTACAAGGAGAGCGTCCATGGCGCGGCCTTGCTCGAGGAAAGCAATCCCGATGTGCCCACCTGTGTGGACTGTCACGGCGTGCATAACATCGGCGACCCGACCACGGCGGCTTTCCGTTTGCAATCGCCCGAAATCTGCGGGGAATGCCATCGCAATGAAGCGCTGATGAGCAAGTACGGCATTTCGACGGCGGTGTTCAACACCTATGTTGCCGATTTCCACGGCACCACCGTCACTCTGTTCCAGCGTCAACATCCCGACCAGCCCACGAACAAGGCGGTTTGCTTCGATTGCCACGGCATCCACAACATCAAAGCCGTGGACGATCCGGAGGCCACGGTGGTCAAGGAGAATTTGCTGGAGACCTGCCGCAAATGCCATCCCGATGCCGATATCAACTTCCCGGCATCGTGGACCAGCCATTACATCCCCGACCGCAACCGCTACCCTCTGGTGTACTATGTCAATCTGTTTTACCGCATCATCATCCCCGGCACCATCGGCTTTATGCTCGGCTTTGTGGTGCTGGATGCTTTGCGGCGTCTGCTGCTGCGGATACGTCGGCAACAGGTCGTCAAACAGGTCCAAGTAGAGGCTGGCCATCATGAGTGAGCAACCCCGGCAGGAGTATGTCCGCTTTAGCCTGACCGATCGCATCGAGCACTTTCTGCTGATGACGTCGTTCACAGTCCTGGTCATCACCGGGCTGCCGCAGAAGTATGTGCCGGCGCCTTGGGCCGAGTTTCTGATCGGGCTGATGGGCGGCATCGAGACGGTGCGCATCATCCATCGCATTGCTGCCATCGTGCTCATTCTCGAGAGCATCTTTCATGGGATCACCGTTTCCTATAAGCTGTTCGTGCGGCGGGTATCGCCGTCCATGCTCCCCACGTTGCAGGACTTCGTGGATTTTCTCGATGCCCTGCGCTATAACCTGGGCCTGGCGAAACGGCGGCCGCAATACGACCGTTACAATTTCGAGGAGAAAATCGAGTATTGGGCCGTCATCTGGGGTACGGTGGTGATGATCATCACCGGCTTTATGCTGTGGAACCCGATCACAACAACGAAATTCCTGCCGGGTAGCTGGATCCCGGCGGCTAAGGCGGCTCATGGCGGTGAGGCTTTGCTGGCCTTTCTGGCCATTATCGTCTGGCACGTGTATAACGTCCACCTCAAGACCTTCAACCGCAGCATGTTCACGGGCAAACTCAGCCGGGAGGAAATGCTGCATGAACACCCGAAAGAGTTGGAACGCATCGAATCGGGAAGGATACGGCCCGAACCGCCGCGCGAGGTCATCCGGCGCCGCGAGCGGATTTTTATCCCTGTAGCCGGCTCTTTTGCCCTTGTCTCGCTGCTTCTCATGTACTTTTTCGTCACCTACGAAGAAACGGCCATCGCCACGGTGCCGACCCCGGTCGAACGAGCTGCCGTCTTCGTTCCGGCCACGCCGGTGCCGACTACCGAAGCGGATATGCGTCTGGCACTTTCGCGCGGGCGGGCGCAGCTCATCCCCCATGCCATTAGCCCCGGTCGCGAGAACTGCCTGGCTTGCCACGGTCTGGGGACTCTTTCCCCTTATACGACCATTCACGCCAATCTGCGGTTGGGCAACGAGACTTGTCTGGGGTGCCATCCCCCGATGCCAGGAGCGGCTGCCTTGCCGGGCAACGGGGAAGTACCGAGCTTTTCGGCCGAGATTTTGCCCATCTTGCAGCGTCGTTGTGTGGTTTGCCATCATCGCGCTACCCCGTTGGATCTGACCGGCTATCGGGCCATCATGCGGGGCGATGGCAAAGGTCCGCTTGTGATCCCCGGCGCGGCCAGCCAGAGTCGCCTGTTGACCCTGGGCGGGCTTTCGGTGGAGGTGCATCCCAGTCAGTTCACAGCCGAGGAAAGGGCCCGCATCGGCGCCTGGATCGATGCCGGCGCACCGGAAAACTGAGAGGTGTGACCATGATTCGCCGTTTTCGTCTCTGGTTTCGTCAACACTGGCAATGGGCCCTGGGGGGCGTTTTTGCCCTTGCCACCCTTGGTACCGCGGTGTTTGTCATCGGTGTGACGGTTTGGGAGTACACGAACAGCCCCGAATTCTGCGGCGCCACCTGCCATACCATGCCGCCGGAATACATCGCCTATCAGCAATCGCCCCACGCGCGCGTGGCCTGTGTGGATTGCCATCTGGGACAGGAATCGGTGCTCTATGCCATCCCGCGCAAGGCCAGGGAGGTACGTCACGTTATTTTTGCCCTCACCCAGGATTACGAGGTCCCGATTTACGTCAAGAGCATGCGGCCGGCCCGCGACACCTGCGAAAAATGCCACGACCCGGAGAAATCCTCCCTGGACAGCGTGCGCACCATCACCCGCTATGCCACCGATGTGACCAACACGCCCATGTTCATCCACCTGATCCTCAAAACCGGGGGCGGATCGAAACGAGAAGGTCTGGGGCGCGGCATCCACTGGCATACGGTTAATCAGGTCTACTTCCTGGCCACCGATCCGCTCAAGCAAAACATTCCCTACGTCAAAGAAGTCCGGGATGACGGTTCGGTAGTCGAGTATTTCGACCTGGAAAGCGGTATGACGCCGGCCGAGGTGGCGGCCCGCAGCAGCGAATTGCACTTGATGGATTGTATCGATTGCCACAATCGGGTCTCCCATCGCTTCGCCAAACCCGATATCGCCGTGGACGATGCCATCACCCGTCGTCTCATCGACGGCTCGCTCCCCCAGATCAAACAGAAAGCGGTGGAGTTGCTCTCGCAACCGTCCGGGACGCGCGCGGAGTCGCTGGCCCAGATCGAAGCCTTGGCGGATTGGTATCAGCAGAACTACCCCGAGGTCTATGCGACCCGACGCGAGGCGATCGAACAGGCTGTTGCCAGCCTGAAGCGCATTTTCGAGTCCATCTACTTCCCCGACATGGCCGTAGGCTGGAGCACCCATCCCGACAATCTGGGCCATCTCAACTTTCCCGGCTGTTTCCGCTGCCATGACGGCAAACACACCAGCCCTGATGGTCAGACCATTCGGCTGGAGTGCAACATTTGCCATACCATCCCGCGCGTGACCGGACCGGGTCTGCCGACGCCTGTGATCAATCTGGTGCCGGCCCATGAACCCGAATCGCACAAAGACAGCAACTGGCTGGCGCGGCATCGCCACGAGTTCGATGCCACCTGCGCCGGTTGTCATAGTACCTTCAACCGCGGCGGCAGTGATAACAGCTCCTTCTGCGCCAACAGCGCCTGTCATGGCATCAAGTGGCAATTTGCCGGACTGGATGCGCCGGGGCTGCGCGCCATTCTGCCACCCCCGGGCGAGACCGTCGAAGAAACGCCGTCGGTCGAGGAGGAGGGCGGGTTCGTACCCCTCATCCCGCATCCCCTCAGCGAGGAACGCATCGGCCAGTGCCGTACCTGTCATGGTCTGGGCGGCCTGAAACCTTATCCCGAGTATCACGAGGAGTTTCCCCTCCAGGCCTGCACCGAATGCCACAAGCTGGCGCCGATGCTGCGAGGGCAGACCTCAGCCCGTTAACCGTCTCTGGCGGTGGTCATGCCGGATGGTACCGGTGTTGGAAACGTTTCCACCGCCATTGGACGCGGAAGCATTCGGGGTCGTGGCCGATCGCATAGCGTTATTCGCTTCGACTTTGGAAATCGGCTTGCAGTAAGCGGGGGTATATCGTGCTAAGCTTCACAAGTAAATCATCCGCACACACCGAAGTGCACTGTGGTTGAGGGTGTCTTTTGCGCCGAGTATCCTTTGACATGTCCTTTCGCGCCATGTATAATCCCCTCTCGCTCGGATAGAGCCGCTGCGGCTCTGCCGATGTGGCGGTTCATGTCCCTCGACTCAGAGAATCGTCCGACGTGCAGCGGACGTGAGACGCGAAAGGCGAGAGCCTCTGCCTGTCTCACGCCGTTTTGTTTTTGTATTCACGTTCATCTTCGTGTTCAAGGTGTGTCCCATCTATGGCCGATATCGAAACAAAACCACCCGTTACAACCGGGAAAGAGGAGCAGAGAGCGGCTGCGAGGACCCGCGTCGCCGAACGAGCACAGAGCGGCGATACACCGGGGGTTTCCCCGGACGGCGAAGAAGGCGGCATCAGTGAGGCAGCCAGGCGTTTTCAAGCGCTGAAACAAAGCCAGGCACTCAAGCAAAGCCGCAAAGAGCGCGAGGCGGCTCTGTTGCACCGGGCTGTTGATATCGCTCCTCGCGTGAGCGCCGAAAGTCTACCCGAAGCCCGGCCACAAAAGGCGCCCTCGCTACCCATCAACCGCCGTGAATTCCTGACCTATGCCTGGGGCGGCGCCCTGACCCTGGTTTTAGCGCAGGGCGGACTGGCCACCTTGTGGTTTGCCTATCCCCGCTTCAAGGCGGGTGAATTCGGCGGTGTCTTTACCCTTACGAGTATTCCGGAGCGGGGCGCTAAACCCGTGGAGAATCTGCAGGGTAAGTTCTGGTGGACGAATGCCGAAGAAGGCGGGATGATCGCACTGTATAAGGTCTGCACGCATCTGGGTTGTCTGTACGAATGGAAGGATCAGACCCGGCGTTTTGAATGTCCTTGCCATGGTTCCAAGTTCAATCAATCCGGACGCAACATCCAGGGGCCGGCTACCCGTGACCTGGATCAATTTGTGGTCACCGTGTTGGATAGCGCCGGTAATCCGATCGATCAAACGACACCCGATCACCGGTATGTTGTCGCCGGTGAAGGCTTGACTTACAAGATCGATACCGGTCGCAAGATTCAGGGGCGGCCCTCGGATCCCAGTTTGGCAGTGGAGGCATAAGTTATTATGGTCGGTCAAGATATTCGCAGTCGTGGCCTACGCGGTTATCTCGGCGCCAAGGCCGACAGCGTGTTCGAACGCATCACGGCCGGTATTCCCTGGCGTGACTTTCGGAAGATGCTGCGCGGGGATCCGCCCGACCGTCCCAATCCGCGGCTAAAACCCCATTCGGAATCGTTTTGGCTGCATATCAAGCCCACCTACTATCACGAATCGGTTACCCGTTTCACCCACACGTTCCGTCTGGGCTTGCTGAGCACCTATCTCTTCGTGGTCGAGCTGATCACCGGCCTTATTTTGATGATCTGGTACGCGCCCACGCCCGAACGGGCTTATGCGGATATGGTGCGTTTACTATCCAATGTGCCGATGGGTCAGTTTGTGCGCGATATTCATCGTTTAGCTGCAGAGGCCATGGTTATTGCTGTGGTTTTACATATGTTCCGGACGTTTTTGACCGGTTCGTACAAAAAACCACGGCAGTTCACATGGGTGACGGGGGTCGTGTTGCTGATCGCCACGCTTTTCCTGAGCTTTTCCGGCTATCTCCTACCCTGGGACCAGTTGGCCTTCTGGGCTGTGACCATCGGTACGAGCATGGCCGAGGCCTCGCCGACACCACCGGGCGCCGGCTGGATCGGGACGGCGCTATTCGGCACTTCCGACTGGGTAGGTCAATTCGTCAATCTGCTTTTGCGCGGTGCCCCTGACATCGGCGCCGGCGGGTTGTTGCGCTTCTATCTGCTCCATGTGTTCTTTCTGCCGCTGGTTGTGATTTTCTTCTTCTTCTTCCACTATTACAAGGTGGTGCATTTCGGCATTTCCTTACCGGCGAAAGAGGAAGAAGTCGGCCAGGATACGGCTAACCGGGTACCGGCCGATAAGCGGCGCTATTACCTGATGGACATCGCCATTGACGAGATCGCGTTGCTTTCGGTGGTGACCTTTGTGCTGGTGGCCGTGTCTGCCTTCTTTTACGATGCCAAATTGGAACACATCGCCAATCCCCTGAAGACGCCATTGCATACGACGGCCCCCTGGTACTTCTACTGGTTGCAGGGCTTGCTGAAAATCGGCGATAAAGTTTTCTGGGGTCTGGTCGTACCCGGCATTTTGATCGTTCTGACCTTTGCTCTGCCGTATCTCGATTACAACCCCAGCCGTCGCGGGAAGGACCGCCGTTATGCCCTGGCAGCCGGCTTCCTGTTTGCCTCCTGGATCGTCGTCCTTTCCTTCATGGGCCTGCCCCTGTATGCCGTGCAATCGCCGCCGGCCGAGGAAGTGGTGCAGGAGTTCATGCCCGAAGAAGGGGTCGGTCCTATTCGCGAAATCCCCTGGTCCGAGCTGGAAATCGGTGTGTACGACACGCGTACGTTTCAGGGGAGTGTGCCTTACTCCGAGTTCGAACGGGTCATTCTGGAATTCAAGGAGCGCATTGCCCACGATCCCGGTTTACCCAACGGTAGCGGTATCATCACCGTAGAAGCAGCGGGTCCGGGTCTGAAGCGGATCAAGTTCCAGATCGATTACACCGATAGGGACGGGAAGCCGGCTCAGTTTATCAAGACCTTCTATCTCCACGAAAGTTCGCTCTATTGGGAGCAATTCACCTTCTGAGGAGGCTCACTCCCGATGTACGGCGTATCCCGCCTTGTTATTGCTACGATGGCCCTTGTGGGCACCTTTGTGGTGGTGCTGCTGACGGCCGCGCAGGAACCTGCCCGCATGGAGCGCTATGCGGCCAATTTCCACGGCCGCGAGATCGAGGTGGGCGCTCAGATTTATTTCGAGGCCTGCGCCACCTGTCATGGTCAGCACGGGGAAGGGCTGGTAGGACCGGCCCTGAATACGGCCGACTTGCTGGTACCTGCACCCGGGCAAACGCGGCCCCCACGCTTGCTTGCCTTGAACTACAGCGGTGACCTGCGCAGCTACCTCGAAGGCACCATCACGTACGGTCGCCCCGGTACGGTTATGCCGGCCTGGGGACAGGCCGCCGGTGGGCCCTATCGTCCCGATCAGATCGCGGCTCTGGTTACATTCATCATGAACTGGGGACTTGACCCCGGCAAACAGTGGGGCGGCGCGCCCGAGCGCGTGGCCATCGGCGGCGTCGAACCGGTGCCTGTGGTGGCGGCCGTGCCGATGGCAACGCCACCTCCACGCAATATCCGCAGCGTCGACCTGGGTAAGTATCTCTTTCACGGTCCGGCCGGATGTGCCGAATGCCATACGTTCGATATGGCCACGGGCAAAACCGGCCCTGACCTGACCGACATCGTCCAGAATAAGGGCCGTGATTACGTGCGCACCTCCATTGTCAACCCGAACGGCATGGTGGCGCCCGACCACGCTCCCGGCATTATGCCCCAAACCTTTGCCTTTGCTCTGACCGATATTGAACTGGAGTCCCTCATTGACTATCTGGAGAACCCGACGGCGGCAACGCAGGTGGTTTTTGCCACGCCCACGCCACCGGTACCTCTGGACGGCAAACAGGTAGCCCAGAATGCCGGTTGTTTGGCCTGCCATTCCCTAGACGGTTCGCCTATGGTCGGCCCGACCTGGCAGGGTCTTTTCGGCCACGAAGTTGAGTTGGAAGACGGCAGCAAGGTGATCGCCGATGAGGCCTATCTATATGAAGCCATCGTCAACCCCGCAGCCAAGATCGTCAAAGGCTACCAGAACCTGATGCCGCCGAATTACGAGCAGCTATTGACCCCCGAGCAGATCACGGCCATCATCGAGTACATCAAACTTCTGCATTGAGCAAAGGTCATGGGACCTCCCCGAAGCCGCCTATCCGCTCAGGATAGGCGGCTTTTTTTGTGGCCCTCGTCGCAGCGGCGACTTCTCCTCGGCAGCTCGGCTTTTTCCCAACCCGTTGTCATGGGGGGAAGCGTGTGGGATAGTGTGGGATAATGTGGGATAGCGTGGGATAACCCAAAGTTGGTGTTGACGCAAAACGACGATCGGCAACGTCGTTTTCACCGGTTTCGGCTTCGATCGCTCCTCCTATAGGCAAGACAACGCCGAGACCCTGGTTTGAGAGGAATCCGGTCTCGGCGTCGGCATATGCGTTCATAGGATGATGGGACTTATAGCGTTGTCGCCAGAAGGTAGTCATAGGCCGCCAGAGCGGCTTTGGCGCCATCGCCAATGGCGATGAGGACCTGTTCGCTGAAGCTATCGGTCACATCGCCGGCAGCAAAAATGCCGGGACGCGAGGTGCGGCAGCGATCATCCACTTTTACATAACCTTCGGGATCGAGATCGACCAGACCGCGCACCAGGTCGGATTGGGGTTTCAGGCCCAATTCGCCGAAAACGCCCGTGACGGGGATATCCTGCTCGTGTCCATGGGGATCGCGGACGGTGATACCGGTGACATAGCCATCCATATGAATGCGCACGAGCTGATACTTTTCCAGGATGGTCACGTTGGCCATTTGCGCCAGCCTGGATTTCAGCGGTGCGTCCACCAGCCCTTCGGGAGCAATGAGCACGACCCGCCGGGCTATGGTCGCCAGCTCCGCGGCCGAACGCAGGGCCAGCTCGGTGTTGCCCACCACCGCCGTTTCTCGTTCCCAGAACAAGGGTGCGTGGCTGACGGCCGAGTAGCTTAAGCCTCGGCCCAGGGCCTGGGCTTCGTTGGGCACATGCAATCGTCGCGGTTCGGCGCCTGTGGCCAGGATGACGCTGCGAGTTGTCAGGGTTTTACCGCTCTCCGTGGTAACGACGAAAGTCTCCGGCTGACCGGGCTTGGCCTCCAGATGGGTCGCCCGTTCGCGCAGGTAGGCAAAATCGAGGTATTGGATCTCGCTGCGGAACTTGCGGACAACTTCTTCACCGGTGATATGCTCATAGCCTTCCAATCCGGCCAGATGAACGCGGTAGTTGGCCTTGCCTCCCAACTCGGGCGAGATCAGCAACATCTCCAGGCGTTTGCGCAGGCAGTAGGCGGCAGCCGTAAGGCCGGCAGGCCCACCGCCGATGATGATAACCTCGTACATGGCTTGCAACCTCCTCCATAAAAGGGGTAGGGCAACGTCCTAGAGGGCGGGCGGTGCCGGGATGAAGCCCTGACGCATCATCCACTGGGTCAGTTCGCGGGCCTGGGCGATGATGTCGCTGGCCCGACGGTAGAGATCCGCGGCGGTGATGCTCAGCCGCGCCAGCTTTTGTTCCTGGGCTTTCATGCCCACGGCCACCGCCTCGCGAGGAAAGACTTCCCAATCATCCATGGTGGGCAGGATGTGTTCTTCGTCCAGCCCGCGTTCAAGGGCCATATCGGCCAGGGCCTGCGCCGCCGCAATGCACATCTCGTCGCTGATCGTGCGCGCGCGCACATCCAACGCCCCCCGGAAGATGCCGGGGAAGCCGAGGGAATTGTTGACCTGATTGGGAAAATCGGAACGCCCGGTGGCAAAGATGCGCACGCCGGCTGCTTTCGCTTCCCACGGCCACATCTCGGGGACGGGGTTGGCCATGGCGAAGACAATGGCATCCTCGGCCATTTCCTTGACCCATTCCGACCGCAGTGTGCCGGGACCGGGCGTGCTCAGGGCAATGCAGATGTCGGCGCCTTTCAGCGCTTCGGCGATACCGCCCGTCCGTCCCTCCTTATTGGTGATGTTCGCCATGCGCCACTTCTCGGCGAACTCCAACTTACGGGCCTGCAAGTCCGGGCGATCGGGATGGAGGATGCCACGGCTGTCAACGGCGATGCAGTTTTCGGGTCGGGCTCCGGCGGCAAAAAGCAGGCGAGCGCAGGCGACGTTGGAGGCGCCAAAACCCTGGAACACAATGCGCACCTGCTCGATGGGTTTGCCGACAATGCGCAGCGCATTGATGACCCCGGCCAATGTGACCGTGGCCGTCCCTTGCTGATCGTCGTGCCACACCGGGATCTCGGCCCGTTCGCGCAAAGTGTCGAGAATGCGGAAGCACTTCGGTTGCGAGAGGTCTTCCAGGTTGATGCCGCCAAAGCTCGGCTGCAGCCACAGCACCGCCTGGATGATTTCGTCGGGATCTTTGGTGCCCAGGCAAATGGGTACCGTATCCACCCCGCCCAGGTACTTGAACAACAATGCCTTGCCCTCCATCACCGGTAAGGCCGCCTTGGGGCCGATATCGCCCAGACCCAACACACGGGTCCCATCGGAGACAACGGCGATGAGATTGCCCTTGTTGGTATGTTCGTAGACCAGATCGGGATCGGCATGGATGGCCTTGCAGGGTGCCGCCACACCGGGTGTGTACCAGATGGCAAAATCGTTGAAATCGCGGACGGCGCATTTGGGTACCACCTGGATTTTGCCTTTGTAGAAAGGATGGAGCGTCATGGCATCGGCCGACGGTTTGTGGGCTCGTGCGACCAGGGCCTGAACATCGTCGGTCGTCGGCGTCGCCGGTTGCCCCATCGTCGTGTCATGGGTAATAACGGTGGTCATAAGCGAAAGCCTCCTCGTCGAGATAGGGAACGCCATTGTTCAACAGAATGGTACACCCGATCGATCGGACCGAACCGACCGGGTCCTTTCCCTGCTTCCGATGCTCCTCCTCGACAGGTGTGGTGGGGCCATCTGTCTACCGGCAAAGGCGATCGACGCCAACACCGGATTCGATCTCAGCATAACCCTGTTTGCGAAGGTCAGACATGATCCAGCTCATCCCTGCCCGCATAAACCGTGGAAACCGACCACATAGCCCCTGATATCGGGCCCTGTGGGGGGTCTATCTTCGCCCGGTTTGGGCGGTCGTCTCGGCGAACATCCATCCCCCAGACCGGCGGCGCCGAATGGTTATCGGCCCTTTTCCACACCCACAAGAGGCAACGATAAAACAACCCCACCGCCGGTCGGTCCGCTCAAGGCGTTGGGATAGACAGAAACATAGCCTGCCGAACTCAGTCGAAGCGATGCTCGCCGACGCCTTCCAGCTCGTGAACCAGCCGCGATTTCATCTCCGATTCGGCCAGGCGCAGCGAGGCATAGCGCGAAGCTTCGGCCATCAGGCGTTCGGCCACCTCTTCGGGTAGCCGGTTGAGTTCGGCAAGGGTATAGCCTCTATCGCGGAGGTAGGCCTCGATGTAGTGCTTTTCCAGTCCGGCATGAATTTCTTCCATGCGGGTTTCCGGCGAGGATGGAACGCCGGGATCGGGTCTATTCGGTGTACCGGTTGTGGACATGGTCACTACCTCCTGGCATGCAGTAACGAGAATACCGTATGGCGAATGTTCTACTTCAGTATAGCACATATGACCATCGCCGTCTGTATCGATCATAGGGCCCCTGCCGTAGCCAAGGGATATAGCGCCCTGCCCTGATTGGCGTTCTCACACCTGTACGGATAAGATGGGGGCGACTTCTGTCTGTCCCTTTGTCCGGCATCCGCCTATGAGCCTGTTCCGCAAAATCCTGGTTGCCAACCGCGGGGAAATCGCCGTGCGCATCCTCCGCGCCTGCCAGGAGTTGGGCATAGCCACCGTGGCGGTCTATTCCGAGGCCGATGCCGGGGCCTTGCACACGAGCCTGGCCGATGAGGCCGTGTGCATCGGGCCGCCACCGCCTTTGCAATCGTACCTGCGGGCCGATGCCCTCCTGACCGTCGCCCGTGAGCGCGGCTGCGACGCCGTCCATCCCGGCTACGGCTTTTTGGCCGAGAGCGCCGATTTCGCGGCAGCCGTGACCGCAGCCGGCCTGACCTTTATCGGTCCGCCGGCGTCTGCCATGCGTGCCATGGGGGGCAAGATCGCCAGTCGACGGGTGATGGAGGCGGCCGGGGTGCCGGTAGTCCCCGGCTATCACCCTGTCGCCACCGATCCGGAGGCTCAGACGGTGGAGCTGATCGCGGCGGCAGAGCGTCTGGGTTATCCGGTTCTGATCAAGGCCTCGGCAGGCGGGGGCGGCAAGGGCATGCGCATCGTTGCCGATCCCGAGCGCCTGACCCTCGAGCTGGAATCGGCCCGCCGCGAGGCACAGAATGCCTTCGGCGACCCTACGGTGTATCTGGAAAAGCTCATTCCCGGCCCGCGCCATATCGAATTCCAGATTCTGGCCGATCATAACGGCCATGTTATCCATCTCGGCGAGCGCGAATGCAGCATCCAGCGTCGCCACCAGAAAATCATCGAGGAGACGCCCTCGCCGGCGCTGACGCCGGAGCTGCGGGCGCGCATGGGCGCGGCCGCCGTGGCCGCCGCCCGGGCCGTGGGCTATACCAACGCCGGGACGGTTGAATTCCTGCTGGCACCCGACGGTCGGTTCTACTTTCTGGAGATGAATACCCGGTTACAGGTCGAGCATCCCATCACCGAGGCGGTGACGGGTATTGATCTGGTCAAGGCCCAGATCCGCATCGCGGCCGGTCAACCCCTGCCCTGGCGCCAGGAGGCGATCACCTGGCGTGGCCATGCCATCGAGGCCCGGATTTATGCCGAAGACCCGGCCCATCAGTTCCTGCCTGCTATCGGTCGGGTGCTGTTGCTGTCTGCACCGGTCGGGCCGGGGATCCGCGTGGACACCGGCATCATGGCCGGGGATGTCATCGGACTCTACTACGATCCCATGATCGCCAAACTCATTTGCTGGGCCGAAGATCGGGACGAGGCCGTGCGCAAGCTCGATTGGGCGTTGTCCCACTTTCTCATCGCCGGGGTGACGACCAATATCCCTTACCTGCAGGCTATCGTAAGGCATCCGGCCTATCGTCAGGGCAGGTTGAGTACCGATTTCGTCACACGTCACCTGGCCGCCTGGCAGCCGCCGACGGTCGAGCCGTCCGACGAGGTGCTGGTGGCCGCTGCTGTGGCCGATTTTCAGGGTGAGGGCGTGGCGCCGGCCATAGGAGCCATCCTGCCGGGGGCCGAGCCGTATAGCCCCTGGAGCGTGGCCGATGGTTTTCGTCTGGGAAGAGGTTGAGCCATGGAATTCCGCTATGCCTGGGGCAATGGCGAGGCGACGGTCCGGGTGCAACCCGCTGCCGAAGGCCTGTGGGTTACGATTGAGCGGCCCGGCCGGGAGCCGGTCGGTTATCGGGTGATGGTGAGCCGTCGCGAAGGTGAACGCCTTCTCCTGAGCATAGGCGAACGGCATCTCCTTTTCCACGTGGCCCGCGACGGCAAGGCGCGCCTGGTCGCGCAGGGCGCCCACGTGTTTCGTTTGGAACCCCCAACCCCGCGCGGGGCGCGTCCACCCGCCGCCGGCGGCGATCTGACGGCCGTGATGCCGGGCAAGGTCCTCGATGTGCTCGTGCAACCGGGGCAGCGGGTCGAATCCGGTACCCCGCTGGTCATTCTGGAGGCGATGAAAATGGAGCTGCGCATCACGGCGCCCGGCGATGGCGAGGTCGCGGCCGTGTTCGTACGGGCCGGCGATGTGGTCAATCCGGGGCAGAAGCTGGTGGAGCTGCGCTAAAGCGTGCGAACCTCGACCACAAAGCGCATGGCGGCAAAGAAAAATCGGCCAGGCCTTAGGATGACGGCAAGTTCCTGCGTTCCGACGATGGCTTCGCCTGCCAGACCTCTGCGCTTTGGTGTACAATGACCGCCATGCGCTACTTGCGTTTCGTGGTCCGGGCGACCATGCTATTGCTGGCTTTGGGTTTCATGGGCTGGTTGCTTTACGGCCGCTGGGACGAGCTGCGTCGTTATCCCTGGCGGCTGCAACCCCTGTGGTTGCTGCCGGCGGTTAGCCTGGTGCTGGTCAGTTGGTTGTTGGAGGTGGCCGTCTGGCGGCGTTTGCTGGCATCGCTCGGCGGCTTGATCGGATATGGGGTCGGCTTTCGCATCTGGTTTGTCAGCGCCGTCTTGCGCTATATCCCCGGCAATATCTGGCAGCCCCTGGGTATGACCGTGCTGTGTCGGCAACAGGGGATACGCCCGGAGATGACGGTCGCGGGTGTGGCGCTGTATCAGGCCATCAATGTGCTGGCAGCCGCGCTCCTGGCGGCGCTGTACTTTCCCCTGACGGGGAATCTGGGTCTGTTGGCCTCGTGGTTGCCGCCGGCAGCAGCGCGCTGGATGGGGGTGTTGGTCGTGCCGGTGGTCGTGCTCGGTTGGCGACCTCGGTGGTTTGTCGGATTGCTGAACTACGGTTTACGCCGGATGCGGCGACCGCCTCTGCCGGCGAGGCTGGATGTGAGCACTCTGGGCTGGGCGCTGGCCGTAGAGCTGGCGGCCTGGATGGCCCTGGGGCTGGGCTTTGCCACCCTGACGCTGGCTTTGGCCGGAGGCCTGCAGTCAGGCCTGGGGAGGCAGCTCGTTCATCTGGTGGCGGGCTATCCGGTGGCCTATGTGGTCGGCTTCCTCAGCTTTGTCACGCCCAGCGGCCTGGCCGTGCGCGAGGCGACGGTGTATGTGCTGGCAGCACCGGTGGTGGGTGGCGGGTTGATCACGGTGGCGGCCTTGGCCATGCGCATCCTGCTGATGGTGGGTGAGGCTGTGGTGGCCGGATGGGCGCTGCTGACCTGGCCGGGACTCCTGCCCTATCCCACTACCCTTTGGTCAGGAGCAGGGCAAGACGATGGCTGAACCGACGGCACGCAAAGAGTGGGCGGCGCATCTGCTTCTGGTGGTGCTGGCACTGGCCTTTGGGGTGCTCTTCACCCATCTGGCCTTTGCCCGGCATGCCGGTATGCGTACCCACAAAGCCGATCTAGGGCAGATCGACCAGGCCATCTGGAACAGCAGTCGAGGGCGTCTGCTGGAGTTCAGCGAGGGAAGCGGACAATCGGTTCGGTTGACCGATCACGTCGAGCCCATTTTTGTGCTGATCAGCCCGGTGTTCTGGCTGTGGGATGATGTGCGGGCGTTGTTGCTGTTGCAGGTGCTTTTTGCCGTCCTGGGGGTGTGGCCGCTGTATGCCCTGGCGCGGCGACGCCTGCCGCCCTGGCCGGCGTTGGCCCCGGCGGCGGCCTATTTGCTGGCGCCGCCCTTGCAATCGGCGTTGTTGAGCGAGTTTCATGCCATTCCTCTGGTGGTGCCTTTTGTCCTGTGGGCGCTGTGGGCGGTGGAGGCAGGGCATTTGCGTGCCTTTGTGCTGGCAACGGTGCTGGTGGCAGCGGTCAAGGAGGAGTCGGCTTTGTTGGCGGCGGGCTTAGGCTTGTGGGCAGCCTGGCAGGCCCGACGGCAACCGGCCGGAAGCACCGAGAGGCGCCGATGGCTGGCTGCAGGCCTGGTCATGCTCCTTTTGGGGATCGTCTGGTTTGCCATCGCCACATTGGTCATCATCCCACCCTATGCCGCCAGGGTCTACGGGCAGGAACAGTCGGTCTATTTCCAACGCTACGGCGCCCTGGGCAACAGTCTGACGGATATCCTCGGCGCCTTCCTGACCCGACCCGGCCTGATCGGGGCCATCATCACCGAACCGGCCCGGTTGCGCTATCTGTTGGGATTATTGGCGCCCTTTGGCCTGCTCAGCCTGGCCGGGTTTGATGTCGCCTTGCTGGCTCTGCCGCTCTTGTTGGCCAATGTGCTCAGCGCCTACCCGGCCCAGTACTACGGCGAGTTTCACTACAGCGCGCCGCTGGTACCCTATCTGGCGGCGGCGGCGGTGTACGGCGCCGGCCGGATCCGGGACCGGCTCTCGCCGCACGGATGGCGTCCACGGGTAGCGCTGCTGTTGGGACTGTGGATGCTGGTCTGGTCCGTCGGCTGGTATGTCTTGATGGGGCACGGGCCGGGCGGTGGTCGCTTTGACCCCACGCCGATCACGGCCCATCACCGTCTGCTTCCCCGTTTCGTGGCGCAGATTCCGGCCGCTGCCGCCGTGACCGCTACCGCCGCCGTGCATCCCCATATCAGCCATCGCCGCTATGCTTATCAGTTTCCGGAGGGCCTGACAGGCCCGGCGCCGGCCGATTTTGCCCTGATCGATGTCCTGACGAACACCGATATGGCGCCGGGCGCGGTCCGTGACCAGGTCGAAGCCATGCTGGCCGGCGAGTGGGGGGTGGTGGATGCAGCCGATGGCTTTTTACTTCTGCGGCGCGGGGCGACGACCAAGACCATTCCCTCGGCGTTCTACAGTTTCGTGCGCGGGCCGGCTATCGCTCCCGTTCCGGAAACGGCCTTGCGCTGGCAGGGTGTCGCCGTGGCCGATCAACTCCGTTGGCGTCAGACCCAGGTGACAACGTATTGGCAGGTAGGCGCCGCCTTCGCACCGGCCACGGTGCGTCCCTGGCTGGAATTGCGTACGCCGGCCGGTGCGTTGCTCTACACCCTGGATACCCTGACGCCGCCGGCCCTGGTATGGTATCCCCCTACCGCCTGGCAACCGGGAGAGGTGATCACCATCACGACGGTGCCGCTGTTCTTGCCACGAAACTGGGGTGCGGTCATCGGCGTGGTCCACGGTCCCAATCCTTTTGCGGCCGGCGATCGTCTGCCCATAGAGCACGTCGTGGCCGATGCCGCCTCGTTGCGTTCGCCTGATGGGACCCTGGCCCTCGTCGCCGCCTATACCCGTCGGGAGAACGGCACCCTGGCACCGCTGCCTCTCGGTCCCGGCAGCAGCATGTCGGAGGCCTTTTTATCCGGCCCGCGCCAGATGGTGGCGGCCAGCTTTATCGCCCCCGATGGCCGTCTGTTTCCCTTGCAGGCGGCTTTTCCCCGGCGTCGGCTCTGGCCGGGTGGGTTGCTCGATTTGACCCTGACCTGGCCCGACGGTTTGCCCCCTGGCTATGTGGTCTTTGTCCATCTCCGTCAGGAGGGGATGAACATTGCCCAGGCCGATGGCCCCCCGCGGTTTTTCCTGCCTCTCGGCGAAGCCACGATGGTCGTTGATTGGCGCCAGATGGGTATCCCGGCCGATGTTCCTATCGGGGCCGTTCTCGATCTCGTGGTGGGGCTTTATCATCCCGAGACCGGCATCCGGCTGCCCATTCGGGATGGCTCCGGTCAGGACGTGGGCCACGAGTTGAACGTAGGCCGATTTCGCCTGAGCCGACCTCCCGTGCCTGACCAGGCCTGTGCTCTGATACCGGCAACCTGCCCCGCCCAGCCCTGAGGCCTAGCTTTCCCCGTCAACCGGAAGGCCGTTCGCGAAGGTCTATTCTGCCCTGCTTTGTCCCTCCTGATTGAAAAGGAACAGCTTATGCCCTATAATAAGGGCACCTGCCAAGGAATAGACGACGATGAGCAAAAGCGCCGACATCGGCAGCAAACGGCTTATCAGCCTGGCGCCTACGGCCTGGTTGCGTTGGTTGCTCAACGATGAGACCGTGGAAGCGTTGGCCCTGCTGGCTGCCGATTTTCAATGGGTCGGTCGCGAGACCGATATTTTGCTGCGGGCCCGCAGTCCCGTTCACGGTGAGTTTCTCGTCGTCAACGAGATGCAGCTGCGGCCTGACCCGGCCATGCCGCGACGCCTCA
>Ga0197142_1000047_pt1 | contig 93876 bp, 76 predicted proteins | sample GBS60_MetaG_FD_148614 | JGI IMG/M metagenome (GOLD analysis project Ga0197142, IMG submission 148614) | Sediment microbial communities from Great Boiling Springs, Gerlach, Nevada, United States - GBS 60_MetaG | ecosystem: Environmental > Aquatic > Thermal springs > Hot (42-90C) > Sediment... | reverse complement strand
GGAACATACTTAAAAGCTAACAATCCAGTGTTGCGGGATATTCACGAATATATTCTTGTTTTTTGTAAAGACACATTTACTAGGTTAAATCCATATAAGAGAAAAAGCACTATTTCAAAAGAAGAATTTTTAGAATTTACAAAAAGCGTTTGGAAATTTGCCGCAGAAAGGGCTTCAAAAATAGGTCATCCCGCACCATTTCCTGTTGAATTGCCTTATCGTTTGATCCAACTGTATACCTTTGAAGACGAAATCGTCTTGGATCCTTTCGCAGGAAGCGGAACAACTTGCATTGCAGCACTAAAAACAAAAAGAAAATATGTTGCCTATGATATCGATAAAAAGTACTGCGATTTGACAGAAAAAAGAATAAAAGAATTTTTGCGAGAACAAAACACACTATTTTCTGAAGAGAATTTGCCGCCGAGCAAGGCATGTCCTCGCAATCCAGCAGAGCGGGACTAAAAAACATGAGATGGTCCTTTTCGCTTTTTGGCAAGACGAGTAGAAGGCAGCGGGGAAATTACGCCCACCGAGCTCGTTAATAAAATCGGTTCAGATTTTTTCAAATACACACCGCCACAATGTTTCTACGGTAATGTGAACTGCTGTCAACCCACTGTATCGCTTATTGTGTAGTTAGTGAAAATGGATTGTCGCCTTTAGTGAATGCACTTGTCACAGAACATTCATTCTTTGATAGGAAGCCTAATGACAAATTTAGTTCCGCTATTGTTAGATTCGACTTCGATTTTTCCTTCATGAGCTGTGATTATTCCATAGCATACTGCAAGCCCAAGACCTGTTCCTTTTTCGGCTGATTTGGTTGTGAAGAAGGGATCGAAAATTTTTCCCAAATTTTCTTTACTTATACCTATGCCAGTATCAGCTATCTCTACCTCTACGCTTTTATCGCGCCTTCTTGTTCTTACGAAAACTTTTCCGCCATTGGGCATAGCATCTCTGGCGTTAAGCAAGATGTTTAGAAAAACCTGTTGCATCTGATTAGAGTCAGCTAGAACTTTTGGTAAATTCGAATCGAAATCGGTCAAAATATCAAGTTTTTTGAAGTTTTTATCGAAACTAACAAGATTCAGAGTCGACTGAACGACAGAGTTTAAGTCAACTGGTTGCCGACTTGAAGGACGGGCGCGTGCAAAGTCCATCATGTCAGATGTAACTCTCTTTATACGCAAAATCTGTTCTGAGATTAACTTAAGCTTTTCTTTTGTGTCTTCATCAAGATTCTCATTCTTTTGGATCATCTGAATCAAAGAATAAATAGAAGCAAGCGGATTGTTTATTTCATGGGCTAGTCCCGATGCAAGAGTTCCCATAGCAGCGAGCTTTTCTGCTTGAATCAACTGCTGATTTAATTTCTGCAATTTCTCAATGTCATCGGCCATCTTTCTACTCATTCGGTTGAAAAAATCTACCAGTATTCCGATTTCGTCATTTGTTTTTCGCATGTTGACTTCCGTTCCATACTCACCGTTTATCACCCTAATCGCAGCAAGTGTAATTCTTTGAAGCGGACGCGAAATTGCCCTAACAATAATCAAAACAAGCAATAGATTCGGTGCTATAGCCGAAACAATGCTGGCGACAAGATATTTTCTCCAAGCATCGGCAGTCATACCATCATGAAAGGCCCACCAAACTATCGGAATTTGAAAAAGAGCGAAACTTGAAATCGCGACAAAAGCAACACTTAAAGCAATTTTGTAAGTTATGGGAAAGAATTTAAATTGATCTAAAGCGGTTTTCAACGAGAAAAGGTTGAAGTTAGTAATTGCATAAGCGTAAATCAAAACACCGGGCAGAAGCAAAAGCGACGAATACGGTAAAAAATTGTAGTTGTCGAAATAAGGCAAAATGACATTCACTATTGTTTTCAAAACGACTGTTATTCCGAGTCCACAAAGTATTGCGCCAAGTTGTTTGCCTTGTTCCGTACCACGATATTTTAGGTATTTTTTTATCAAAACAGTCGCACCGTAACCGAAAATCAAATAAATGTAAAGCACAAACGCATAACCAACCGGCGTTAGTTCGATTTGAAATTTCCCATCTTGTGCAAAGCTGGCAGCTTTAAAGCTTTCATTTTCAAACAAAAATCCGAAGGATGTTGCAAGTATGAAGACTAAACCAGGCGAGAAAAGCATCAGCGCTTTTTGGTGTGGCACGCGCAAGTTTTCGGGAAAAACCCATGCAAAAACGACCAAAGCATAATTCATCGAAAGTGCAACTATAAAGCTTATGCAAGCCCAAAGATAAGCAAAAGTTTGAAATTCATCAAAATTCCAGAAAAACAAATCCTTGACAGTCCAAAAAGCAAGAAAGGTGATGAAAGCAGCAAATGTTTGATGTGCACGGCTACGCGGATTTTCAACGAATATGTAAAATCCAAGTAAAACTAAACCCAAGAGCGAAACAAGATGAAGCCAAACTAACATCGGAAGCAATGATTATAACACACTGAAAGACGGGTATGATTTTTTGAGTCAATCACTCGTGATTTTAGTTGAGGGGAAAACTACTTGTCCGATGAAAGGATTTTTTCAACGGCAACTTCTTCTCTCAAGCGAGGATTGTTAAGTTTATCTTCTTCTGTGATTCTGTCTTTGATATACGGCGGTGGTGTAGCAAAAGGATCGACCGAAACGGGTAAGCCTTCCTTTTCTAAAACATCAGTTATCACTTTTGCCAAAAGTTCTTGCTCGAACTTAGTTATATCGAGAAATTTTGCTCCGATTCCTTTGCCGGGAAATTTGTATAAGGCTTTGCAACGCAGTGGTAAGAAATTCCCATTCGACAGCGGCACTTCAAGACGGAACTCATCTCCTGTGTAAATATCATCGAGCCAACTGATGAGGCATCCGCCAAGACTTATTTGGTGAACAGTTACCGATATTTTTTCTCCTCTTTCAGTCCGGCGAAAAGCTGGTATGTCAAGCGAAAATCTTATGTAACGCCTTTGTATGGTTTCGGAAGGCATCGGTGTTTATTTTACAGCCTTTCTTCTGAAAAACGCAATGAAAATTTTTCGAGCATCTATTTTTCCTTAACCTTTATTTCAAAAAGTTTTTTCCATTTTTTGCCTGTAATAAAAATTCGGTCATTAGCCGAATCATAGGCAATTCCGTTCAAAACATCGGCTTTTTCGTCTTCTTTTGTTATTTCATAAACTAGCTTAGTGAGATCAATTCTTCCCAAGAGTTTACCGCTGTTTGGATCTATTCTAACTATTTGAGTTTTTTCCCAAACATTTGCCCAGATTTCTCCCTTCACGTATTCCAACTCGTTCAAACGCATTATTGGGCTTCCCTTTTCATCAAAAACGGCTATCGTCCTTATAGTCTCGAATTTTTCTGGATCAATAACTCTGATTACATGAGTACCATCGCTCATGAAAAGATGAACCCCATCGGTCGTAAGTCCCCAACCTTCACCGCTATAGCTGAACTTTTTCAGTAGTTTGAAGGTCTCTAAGTCATAAACAAAAGCTGTATTTTCTTGCCATGTCAACTGATAGATTTTGTTGTTCAAAATCGCAATTCCTTCGCCGAAGTACTCTCCTGGTAAATCAACTTTCTGAACGACTTTGCCCGTTTCCAGCTCGACTTTTCTCAGCGAAGAATGGAAATCATCATCTTTTCTACCACCTGTTCCCTCGTAAAGATATCCGTTGTAATAAACCAATCCTTGAGTAAAAGCCTTTGGATCATGCGGATAGACTTTCACGACCTCATAAGTATAGGTTGCAACTTTGTTTTCTTTTCTTCTATTCTTTTCTTCCTTTATTCCAGCTTTTTTATCACAGGCGAAAAAACAGAAAACAATTAAAAAAAACAAAAGAAGGTAGAGTTTCATACCTAAATACTCAAGCCTCTCATAACTACGAGAAATTACTCAAGATCGGCAAGTCTTGAAAATGACGAAACTAAAAACATTATCTTTTGTTTATTCACCATTGTTAATTCGTTACTTGCGGTGTGCTTGATAATTCTTTGATTGCTGTTTGTTCCTTTAATGCTTTTTTTATAATTCGCCTGAATCGGATCGTTGAAAATTGGTCGTATAAAACGCGGACCCCGTTGATGAAAACTGCAGGTGTTGCCATAACACCATGAGATTTTCCTTCCTCAATATCATGCTCTATTTTTTCTTTTGTTTTCTGGCTTTTCATGTCTGTATCAAATTTCTTCAAGTCCAGGCCAAGCTGAAGAGCGTATTTTCTCAGGGATTTTACGTCGAGAGCTTGTTGATTATTGTATAAAACCTCGATATATTCAAAAAACTTACCTTGCAGATACGCCGCATGAGCAGCTTGTGCAGCAACAAATGCGTCCTTGTGTATTTCGAGCGGGAAATATCGAACTACAAAACGAACTTTGTCGCTGTAATGCTCTATTGCCTTTTGCAACATTGGATGAGTAGCTGCGCACGCAGGGCATTGGAAATCAGAAAACATTACAATCGTCACTGGTGCGTTTATTGGTCCTTTTGACGGGCTTCCATCAACAGATATTTTCTGAGTAAATTGCTCGGTTCCTTTTAGGAAAATTTTTACTCCATACTTTTCAAAAAGTCCTTCACGTAAGATTTCCATAAGTTCTTCACTTTCTTCATCAGAAAACTCCTTCATTTTGTTGGTGACTTCTTGAGCAATCAAGTCGTTGGTAGCGATGTTTCTTGCACTTGCTTCCTCGATAATCAAATCATTAAAAATTTTTTCTTCAAGCGCATTATAGAGATAATTGAAAGCATACAGCTTTTCATCGTAAATCTTCCATGAGTTTACTTGCTCGAAGTCTTGAAGGGTTATCTTTCTGTTCCCGACCATTGCCAAAACAGCTGATGGTTTCAAATCATTTGAATTGACGTCCGCCACAATTCTGACTTTATATTTAGCTTCGAGCTTCTTTTTGAGTGCCTCTAACGCTTTCATTTTTTCTTCATACTTGAGAAAATCTATGATTTGATTTCTCGTTTCTTCCAGAGATTTTTCGCCGATTCTTTCTTTGTTTGCTTCATAAACGGCTTTGATTTCAGCTTCACTAGGATTCGGCAATTTTGAATCAATCTCTATTTCCAGTAATTTTTCAACATTTATTTTCTTTGCTCTCGCTTCCATATCAAGAAGGCTAATTAAAATCATCTGATTTAGGAGTTCCGAGCGTAATTGCTCGAGTCGTTGTGGTAAATTTTTCCATCTTTGTTGTGCTTCTGTTGAAAGGTCTTCCAGTGTGTAGCTACGCCCGTTTGCTATAGCTAAAATCTCCGAATCTTGTGCGAATGCTGCAAAACAAAATAAAATCGTCGAAAATATCGAAGCTAAAACTCTCAAAACCAATTGCTTTTCTTTTTTCGAGTTTTCAATCAAAAACCGAACGGACTGGAGCCAGCAACTAAAGATTGTAAGAATTCCTAGGTGATTTTCGCATCTATCTGAGTTTGCACGTAGCAATTTACCTGTGATAGAGCAATTATCGAAGAAAAAGAGTTTTATTTGCGATCTTTTCATAAAAGCACCTTTTCCGCTTGAGTTAAAAGCAATTCTTTGTTGATTTTGAGAGCTTCTTTTTCTGTAGGTTTACCGAAAATTTCCGGATGAAAGATTTTAGCCAGAATTCTAGCACCTTCTACAACACGCGGTCCTGGGCGGCTGAAATACGAAGTTGCGTCAACAAGCCAAATCGAATCATTTTGAACTGCAGGGATTTTCAAAAAGTCCTCCGGAAAATAGGTTTGTTCGAGTTGTCGCAGAATATCCCCAATGTAGTATCCGCAAGGAATTAAAACTAGAATCTCTGGCTTTGCTTCGATGATTTCTTGATAGGTTATTGTCCGACTTTTTTGTCCTTTTCTTCCCAAAAGGCAGATCCCGCCTGCATACTCGACTTGCTCTGGAACCCAATGCCCTGGCGAGAAAGGCGGTTCAAGCCATTCCATCATGAAAACTTGTGGACGGTGTTTCAACAAAGAAGTTTTTTCTTTAAGCTCATCAAGTTTTTCTTTGAGTTCAGCAACTAATTTTTTGGCTCGCTCGGTTGCTTGGCAAACTTCGCCAACAAAGAGAATGTTGTCAAGAATATCAGAAATAGTATTTGGTTCGAGAGAAATAACCTTTGCGTCGGCAACATACATTCGAGCGGCTTGCTGGACAATCTTGTAGCTCACGGCACAGACTTCACACAATTCTTGCGTGATGATCACATCCGGTTTGAGTTCTACTAGAAATTCTGCGTTGAGATCATAAATCGAGCCGTGTCCATCTAATTGGGATCTGACTGCATGATCAATTTCCTTACTCGTCATTTTTTCGTGAGAGATTCGACTTTTTGTCAGTTGTGGTTTTCCGATAACTTCTGGCGGAAAATCGCATTCATGCGTCACTCCAACCAAATTGTCTCCAAGTCCCAAAGCGCAAACGATTTCGGTTGCCGATGGCAATAATGATGCTATGCGTAAGCTCTTCATTTTCTTTTCTATTCTCCAGAAAACTTGATAAGATTTTATCAGAAAGCTATGTCTGACGAAAAAAACATTAGATTTACGGGTGTCGTTGATCACTTAGCAGTGAAGTGTTCGGATTTGCAAAAGGCTGTTGAGGAATACAAAAGGCTTGGCTTTAAGGTAGAAACCATTTATGATAATTGGGCGATGATGCGTGATCCGAAAGGATTTGGTATTGCGCTTTTACCACCGAATTCAAAGCATCCTCCCCACATCGGTTTGAGAGTTGAAACTTTCGAGGAGCTAGAAGAAGCAGCACGTCGTGAGGGACGGCCGATAAAACCACACCGTGATGGTACTTCTTCCTTTTACACTAAAGGGGTTGATGGACAAATAATCGAACTGGTTTACTATCCGCCAGATTTTAAGGAAAAAATAAAGGGATCCAACATGACATCCTTCCATCAATAATAAATTAAGAGGCATCCTCTCACAGGGCACGTTAAGGTTCTCGTAGCATTTCGGTTCGGTAACACCGTGCCAGTCCCTGTGGTGTGATACTGCTGTAGGCTTCGTCACTGTGGTTACTACTTCTCTTCGCAGGAGGATACTTCGTGCAACCTCGACCATACAAAGTGGTATTTGTAAGTTACCGTTCCAGCAGTGTCAAGTGCATCTCGCAAATCGCCGTCACCGACAATTCGTAAGTTACCGTTCCAGGCTGTTTCTAAGTTTCCTTCTTCATACGCTCGGGTTAAAATACTGCAAAGCTTTTGTAAATATCAGAGAGAAACCACCGCTTATCCTTCTATAAGTTGACGAAAATTAATGCTTCTTGTGCTTCTCTTAAAAGAATTCAAAAATTCGGCAAAATTTTTTATAGCTCAAAAATTGTTAAACTGAGACAGATGATTTGGTTTAGAATGAACCTAAGGAGATGGAAACATTGAATATTGCTTCATTGATAAACTTGCTTGGCTTTGCTTTAGGAGCAACCCTATATGGTTTTTTACTTTTCATGGTTGTTTATCACCGCGAAAGTCCCAAGCTATCGTCAGTGAATTTCTTTCTCTTGGTAGTTGCCGTTTTGGGAATTTTGTGGAATACAGGCGAACTAATGACGCTTGTCTGGAAAAGATTTCTTAACTCGTCTCTTTCAAGTTTTTTCAATGCTGTTTCCTATTCTGCGTTGGCTTTTCTACTAGCAGTCATAATCCATTCAGCTTTGAAGAATTCAGACGGGAAAAAGGCTGTAAATTCTGATGGTTTTAAGATTAGCATTCTTAAAACCATCGGTTATGCCTTGAGTCTGATTGTAGCTGTTTTGAATTTTTATTCCTTTGCAGTATCAAATCAGGCTCCGTCAAATCTGGCTTTGCAGATTTTGACCTACGGCTCTCTCGGTCTTATCTCAACTCTTTTGATATTGGAATTCCGTCAGATTACCCGACAAAAAGCCTTATTGATCTTAGCTCTGGGAATTCTTGTGATCTCAGCATTTCACCTAGGCGGCGATGTGGAAGAAAAATCTTGGTTAGTTGAGTTACTTGCACATCAAGCGTCACTGCCACTTGCTTTTGTGATATTGTTACAAGATTACCGATTCGCTTTTGCCGATATTTTCTTAAAACGTGCTCTTTCGCTCACCCTTCTTACTTCAACTGCTTTGGCGCTTTATGTCTTCGTGGCAATGCCTTTGATGAATAATATAAGCGAGCTTCAATCAACTGCCGTCATCTTAGGTCTTTGGGTTGTGACGGCTCTTTTTTATCCGCTTCTACACGAAAAGGCAGTTTGGATTGTGAATCTAATTCTTCATCGTCCTAATTACGAAAAGTTGGAAATCGAATTAAGCAAAAAGATAGAAAAGCAAGATTCGGCCGAAGGAGTTTTGAATCTGCTTTGTAAAGAGCTTTCTAAAGCTCTTACGGCAACAAAGTCTTTATGGACGGAAATCAATGAAAGAGAAGAAAGTATTTTGACAAGCCTACAGAAAGTTAAAATTCCTATACCTACAACGGAGAAACCTTTTTACATGTTAATCTTGGAAGATTTTTTAGGCGGAAGAAGACTTCTCTCGGAAGAAGCCCACTTTCTTGAGAAATTGGCGTTGACGGCAGCGCGACGGATTGATGCCTTAAGAGTCAGCCATGAAAGATGCGAACAGGAACTTCGTGAACAGGAGTTTTCTAAACTTGCAACTGAAGCAAGACTTTTAGCTCTTCGTGCGCAGATAAATCCGCATTTTTTGTTTAATGCTTTGACAACCATCGGGTATCTGATTCAATCTTCTCCTGAAAAGGCTTTTTCTACCTTAATACGTTTGACACAACTTTTACGTGCAGTTTTGTATGCTGAAGAGGAGTTTGTCCCGCTTTCAAAAGAATTGAGACTTATAGAATCCTATCTTGAAATCGAAAAAGCACGCTTTGAGGAGAGATTGCAAGTTTCTATTCAAGTCCCGAAGAAACTCGAAAAATTGAGAATTCCATCGCTGATACTTCAACCTTTGGTAGAAAATGCGATAAAACATGGTATCTCGAAGCTTAAAAATGGCGGGAAAGTGAAAGTATCGGCACAGGTTATTAAAACCGATAAGAGCAACTTTTTGCAATTGATTGTTTTTAACGAAGGCGGCAATTTCGATAAAACCAATCTCGAAAGGGCTAGAAAGAAAGGCGGTATCGGTTTGAGCAACATTCAGCAACGACTCAAAAATTATTACGGAGATTCGGCAAAGCTGGTGATTTCTTCAACAAAGGGCAAGGGGACGGAAGCAAAAATTTTACTTCCGCTTTCGGAAGAAAACAAATCTTTGGTTGCAACTAAAAATGTTTTTGAACAAATTAACCAGTAGATTTTGGTAAATTTGGTGTAGGTTGGTTAAACTTATCTTGGCTTATTGGTGCCTGATTGAAAAAAGAGTTTGAAACCATGGGAACTAGACGCAAAGCAAGGGAATGCGCATTGCAAATGATGTTTGCGGCTGATTTCGCAAAGTTCCCCGAGAATTTTCCTACCATTGATTATTGGAGAAACTTTGGCTTTGACGAAGTAAGCAAAGGCACCAGCCAGATGGCCAGAGGCTATCTTGAAGAAATCACAAGTTTAGAGATTCTCATCAAGAAGGAATTGAAACCGATTGTCAAAAAAAATCTCCAGATAGCTGGATCAGCTGATATCCTTCTTGATTTACTAGAAAAAGTTAAAATATTCTACAAGCAAATGATAGAAACGGCTGTTGAAGGCAAATCGGTCGAGGCTTGGAGAAAAAACAAAGAAGCCGTGATGGAGGCTGTAGTAGCTTTTGAAACAGAACTAGGGAAAACTTTAGGATTTCTTCGGCAGGACATTCAGAAAAACGAAAAAAAATATTCGTTGTTGGAGACTGAATCGGTGAATGAAACAAAAGAACAAGCCGGTCATATTCTCGACCGAATGCGTAGTAGCTTAGAAGCCTTAGATGAAGTTATTGACGAAGTTTTCAAGGTTCGTGATTATGCCGATAAATTGGTTTTGGGTGCAATAAGCCGTGTCAACGAAATAGACCAGATGATAAGCAGAAGGTCGGAACATTGGCGTATTTCGCGCATGGCTATCGTTGACAGAAACATAATCAGACTTGCTGTTTTTGAATTCTTAGACGGAGAAACTCCGAGGACCGTGGCTATAAATGAAGCTATAGAGGTTGCACGTCATTTTTCCACTTCCGAAGCTACTCAATTCATCAACGGGATTCTAGATGCAATAAAAGAGGAACTTGAAGGTGCCTCTGAAAAGGAGGCTATGTCTCAATCAGCGTTTGCACAATCATGTGAATACAAGGAGACGAAAAACGATGCAAATGAATCTTTCAGATCTGGAAAAGATCAAAGCTGAGATAGAACATTTGCGTGCCGAAATAAATCGCCATAATGAGCTTTATTACCAAAAAAGCGCACCAGAGATCTCCGATTACGAATTCGATCAACTTCTTGAAAAACTCAAGAAACTTGAACAAGAATATCCACAATTTGTAACACCTGATTCACCGACTCAGCGTGTTGGCGGAAAAGCCGAAGGGTTTAAGCCTTTTTATCATAAAGTGCCGATGATGTCGCTTGAAAACTCTTACAGCATCGAAGATTTGAAAGAATTCGATGCAAGATGTAAAAAGCTTGCTGATGGTAGGCAGTTTGAGTATGTTGCGGAACTCAAAATTGACGGTGTTTCTGCAGCGCTTCATTATGAAAACGGGGTTTTAACGGTTGGGGCGACACGAGGTGATGGAACTGTTGGCGATGACGTTACTCAAAACGTTAAAACAATCAGAACCATACCACTGAAGCTCAAAGTTGGCTATCCGTCTGAAGTCGAGGTGCGCGGAGAAATTTTTTTGTCGCGCTCGCAGTTTGAGAAAATCAATGCCGAATTAAGGCAGAAGGGGGAGAAAACCTTTGCTAATCCGCGAAATTGCGCTTCGGGTACGCTTCGCCAACTGGATTCTTCAATAGTTGCATCTAGAAAACTCGATATGTTCCCATATGATGTTTGGAGTGGAAATAAAAAACTTTTCTCGACCCATTGGGAAATTTTCCCTTGGCTTGAGAAGAATGGTTTTAATGTTAATCCGAACAGACGCCTTTGTAAGAACATAGAAGAGGTTATCGAATTTATCAACGAAATGCTCGAAAAAAGAAATTCACTTGACTACGATATTGACGGAATCGTAGTTAAGGTTAATCAAACTGCTTTGCAAGAGGAATTCGGTGCAACCAGCAAGGCACCACGTTGGGCAATTGCATACAAGTATCCCGCAATGCAGGCTACAACAAAACTTAAACAGATTGTGGTTCAAGTAGGTAGAACAGGGGCATTAACGCCAGTTGCGATTTTGGAACCGGTTTTTCTCGCAGGTACTACCGTCTCGCGTGCATCTTTACACAATGAAGATGAAATAAAGCGTTTGGGCGTGAAGATAGGTGATTGGGTTTTAATCGAGAAATCCGGTGAAATCATTCCGCAAGTTTTGCAGGTCATAGAATCAAGAAGAACGGGAGAGGAACGTGAGTACGAATTCCCAACTAAATGTCCCGTTTGCGGAGCCGATGCGATTCGTCCCGAAGGAGAGGCTGTAAGAAGATGCATAAATCCCGATTGTCCAGCAAAGATAAAGGCAAGAATTCAGTATTTTGCAATGCGTAAGGCAATGGACATTGAAGGTTTAGGAGAAGCATTGGTTGAACAATTGGTTGATAGGGGATTGGTCAAAGACGTTGCAGATATTTATTATCTGAGGTTTGACGACGTCGTAAATTTAGAAAGAATGGGCAGGAAGTCCACGAAGAACTTATTTGAACAAATTGAAGCCTCGAAAGAAAGGGGAATGGAGCGTTTGCTGGTCGGTTTAGATATAAGACATGTCGGCGAAAGGTATGCAAAGATTTTAACGAATCATTTTCGCTCGATTGAAAAATTGGCTCAAGCAAGTATTCAGGAACTTGACGAAATACCAGAAATAGGTGAGACGGTGGCCGAAAGTATTTATCAGTGGTTTCACGACGAAAGAAACTTAAATTTACTCAGAAAACTAAAGGAGGTAGGTGTCAAGATGTCTGTAGACAAAACTTCAGTTGAAAGAAACGAGAATTTTGTAGGCAAAACCTTTGTTTTGACCGGAAAATTGGATAGTTTCACACGAGAGGAAGCGGCAAACTTAATTGAAAAATATGGCGGTAGAGTTGCAAACTCCGTGAGTAAAAAGACCGATTACTTGATAGTCGGAAAAGACCCAGGCTCAAAACTCGATAAAGCAAAAGCTCTCGGTATCAAGATTTTGAGCGAACAGGATTTCAAAAAGATGCTAAATCAAGAGCTTTAAAAGCTTGAAACTCAACATCCAAAAATGCTAGCTTTTTATTTTGAATCTTTTCACTTTTTCTCAATATGGAAGTAAATGTAAGTTTGGGTGAAGGTTTCAATACTAAGGGTGTCAAAACCATACAATTGCCAGCAACAGTTCTAGATGCACTTAAGTTATTCGATAGAGAAATAGCAAAAAAATCAATTGCGGCAAAACTCAATGGACAAGAAGTTGATCTAAACAGGCAATTGCCTTTGACAAATGAAATTATAAGGCTCGAACCGATTCTTCCCAACACGCGTGAGGGACTAGAAGTTATAAGGCATTCCACAGCTCATCTACTCGCTGCAGCGGTTCTTGATTTGTTTCCTGGGACGAAACTCGGAATCGGACCAGCTTTGATGGATGATCCAAGATACGGCTTTTTTTACGATGTAATTGCTCCAAGACAGCTAACCGAAGCTGATTTGCCGATCATCGAGAGAAGAATGCAAGAAATGGCCAAGCGAAACCTTCCTTACAGGCGTGAAGAAATGGAAAAAGAAAAAATTCTAGAAATTTTCAGACAAAGGCAAGAACCGCTTAAATGCGAATTGATTGACGAAAAGGTTGATAAAATAGCAAGTGTTTATTATATTGACAATTCGCCGTTTATTGATTTCTGCTTAGGTCCGCACGTTCCACATACGGGGAAACTTAGGGCATTCAAATTGCTTGCAATTTCAGGAGCATACTGGAAAGGCGATTCCAACCGTGAGCAGATGCAAAGAATTTACGGCATTGCCTTCGCAACTGAAGAAGAACTAAATGCATGGCTCAAGCAGCGCGAAGAAGCCGAAAAACGCGATCATCGCCGACTGGGTAAAGAACTCGATCTTTTCTCAATTCATGAAGAATACGGACAAGGTTTGATATTTTGGCATCCTAAAGGCGGAGCAATTAGAAAAGAAATGGAAGATTACTTACGAAGTGAGCTACAAAAGCGTGGCTACGGAATGGTTTTTACACCGCACATTGCAAAACGCCAACTCTGGCAAATTTCTGGTCACGAGGAAAATTACGCCGATTCGCTTTTCGAACCAATGAAAATGCCCGAAAAATTTAACGAAGAAATCGAATTTCGCATAAAACCAATGAACTGCCCTTTTCATATAGGGATTTACAAAACTCGCATGCGTTCTTACCGAGAACTTCCTTTGAGATACGCAGAACTAGGAACTGTTTATCGTGCCGAACTTTCAGGAACATTACACGGTTTAATGCGCGTTCGTGGATTTACTCAAGACGATGCTCATATTTTCTGCACACCCGAACAAGTAGAAGATGAAGTAGGCGGATGTGTTGATTTTGCATACGACGTTCTAAAAACCTTCGGTTTTGAGAAATTCAAAGTCGAGCTTTCTGTTCGTGGTAAAAATGACGATAAACATTATCTAGGCTCGGATGCAGATTGGGAAAAGGCAGAAAAAGCTTTGGCTAATGCTCTAGAAAAGCGCAATATAGCTTATGAAAGGATTGAAGGAGAAGCAGCATTTTACGGTCCTAAAATTGATATTAAGGTTGAAGATTCAATCGGAAGGTTATGGCAACTTTCAACCATTCAATTTGATTTCAATCTGCCCGAAAGATTTCAACTTGAATACATCGGCGAAGACAACAAACCGCATCGCCCCGTGATGGTTCATCGCGCTCTATTCGGTTCTATTGAAAGATTTTTCGGGGTTTTGATAGAACATTACGCAGGTGCTTTTCCTTTCTGGCTTGCACCGATTCAGGTAGCGGTTTTGCCGATAACGGACAGAATCAATGATTATGCCGAAAAGATCACCGAACAGTTGCGGGCACATGATTTTCGAGTTGAAGCTAATCTGAAATCCGATAAAATAGGTGCAAAGATAAGAGATGCGCAGATGCAAAAGATTCCGTTTATGTTGATTTTAGGGGACAGAGAAAAGGAAGCCGAATTAGTTGCAGTTCGTGAAAGAAAACATGGCGATCTAGGGCAAATCAAACTTGCTGAATTTATAAAAATTTTGCAAAATTTGAGAAGGTCAAGAGCGATTGCTTTTGAACCGGAAAAAATCTTTTCAGGTAAAGGAGGAGGAAGTTTATAGGGTCTAACAATAATAAAAGCAAAGTCAATTATCGGACAAACGAAAGAATTAGAGTTCCAGCCGTCAGGGTCATTGACGAAAATGGCCAGCAAATAGGGATAATGGACACTAGAGACGCAATCCGACGGGCAAGAGAGGTCGGGCTTGATTTGGTCGAAGTTGCTCCTAATGCGAATCCGCCGGTTTGTCGAATAATTGATTACGGTAAGTTTTTGTACGAACAAAAGAAAAAACAACAAGAGGCAAAGAAAAAGCAAACCACCATAACGGTCAAAGAAGTGAAACTTCGACCGTCGACTGATGATCATGATTACAGCTATCGCGTCAAGCATTGTCGTGAGTGGCTTGCTGAGGGCAACAAAGTCAAAGCAACGGTTTCATTTCGCGGTCGTGAAATGGTTCATCAGCAATTAGGAATGAACATACTCGAAAAACTCAGGCAAGATTTATCAGATGTAGCAAATTTAGAAGTGCCACCGAAAATGGAAGGGCATCAAATGATTGCTATTTTCGCTCCCAAAAGAAAAAAATAACGAGAAAACAGAAAAACATTGTGAAGGAATCAGAAAAATTAAGCTTCCCGCTGGACTTTCTCCGCTGGCTTTGAGAAAATTTTCTTTTTCAATAGAAAGGAGTATTTATGCCTAAGCTAAAAACACACAAAGGAGCAGCAAAGCGTTTTCGCATAACGGCGACTGGAAAAATCAAAAGAGGGCATTCACACGCCCGCCACATACTTACGAAAAAATCGTCAAAGCGAAAACGTAAGCTCGATATTGATACTCTCGTTTCAGATGCTGATATTCAAAGAGTTAGAGAAATGCTTCCTTACGGTCGGAAGTAATCGGATTTTCAGGAGGATAAGAGCATGTCTCGTGTTAAACGTGGTAACAAAAGACGTCAAAGAAGAAAAAAGATATTAGCCCTAGCAAAAGGTTATCGTGGAACTAAATCGAAGCTGTATCGTTCTGCTAAGGAATCTGTCGAAAGAGCATTGAAATTTGCTTATGTAGGGCGAAAGCTTAAAAAGCGTGATTTTCGTTCTCTTTGGATTGTCCGAATCGGAGCAGCAGCTAGACAAAACGGTTTGAATTATTCTCAATTCATACATGGTTTGAAATTAGCCGGAATAGATTTAAATCGCAAAGTTCTGGCTGACATGGCTGTCAGGCATCCAGAAGCCTTCGCCGCAATAGCCGGGCAAGCCAAAGAAGCTATCAGCAAGAAACAAGCTACAGCCTAGAGCTCGACTCAACTACAGATTTTCCTTTTTTGCTTCAATCGGAAATCTGTAGTTTAATTTTATGCAGGACAAAATCAAAAAAATCCGAGAAAATTTTGAGTTTGAGCTTCAACAGTTTCAAAGCATCGATTTTTCGCGCTTGAGTCTTTCTGAAGCAGAAGGTTTAATGCGCAGTTTTCAGGATTTTAAAGCCAAGCACATTGGTAAAAAATCAGAAATTGCCAAAGCGAAAAAGCTCATCAGAGAGGTTTCACCCGAAGAACGTGCCGAATTCGGTCGGCTGGTGCAAGAAGCCGAGAAACAAATGCTCTCTTTGGCAGAAGAAACAGAAAAAAAGCTGAAAGACTTTATCGTTGAAACAAAAATTAAACGCGAATCTTTGGATGTTACAATACCAGGTTTTCGTTTGCGTGTAGGTCATCTCCATCCGATAACGATTCTACGTCAGAAAATCGAAGATATTTTCGTTTCGATGGGCTACGCAGTTGAGGATGATCGCGAAATAGAAAATGATTATTACAACTTCGACGCGCTGAACATTCCTGAAGGACATCCTGCGCGCGAGGCTCAAGATACATTTTACACAACTAAAGGGCTTGCATTGCGCTCGCAAACATCAACAGTTCAGGTTCGAGCAATGGAAAGGCGTGGTGTCCCTATCAGAATAATCGCTCCTGGAAAGGTTTTCCGTAACGATACTCCAGATCCAACACATGTTCCAATGTTTCATCAGGTTGAAGGTTTGTGTGTTGACAAAGGAATTTCTATGGCTCATTTGAAAGGCACAGTCGCCGAGTGGCTTCGCCGTCTATTCGGAAAAGAAACTAAAATCCGGATGCGTCCAAGCTATTTTCCTTTCACTGAACCAAGTGCAGAATTCGATTGTTCATGTTTCAAATGTGCAGGTACTGGCATTTTTCAAAAAGAAAAGTGCAGACCTTGCAAAGGAACAGGTTGGATTGAACTAGGCGGATGCGGAATGGTGCATCCGAATGTCCTCAGAAATTGCGGTGTTAATCCTGAAATTTATTCGGGATTCGCTTTTGGCTTCGGGCTTGAGAGAATGTGTGCAATGCTTTATTCTCTTGATGACATCCGTTTGATGTTTGAAAACGACATCAGATTCTTACGACAGTTTCGATAAATTCCGCAAGTTTATGAACATAAGCTACAATTGGCTTAAAGAGTTAATAGAAATCGAGCTATCACCGCAAGAATTGGCAGAAAAACTCACAAATGCAGGATTGGCGGTTGATAGTGTTGAACGCTTCGGCGATGATTACGTTTTAGTATTTGATTTGACTTCCAACCGTTCAGATTGTCTTTCACATCTTGGCGTGGCACGCGAAATAAAAGCATTGACAGGCAAGCAACTGAAACTAAAAAATTACGACATAACAAATCTTGAAGCTTCTTCAGCAGAAAGCAAGATTACTTGCTACAGTCTTGAAACTCAGTCTGAGTCAAATATCTATTCATCACCATGCAAATTGGTCACTATCGAAGCTCCTGATTTGTGTCATCGCTTTACGGCCAGAATAATCAGAAATGTCAAAGTAGGAAAATCACCCGAATGGCTCATTCGCAGACTCGAAACAGTCGGTGAGCGTGCAATAAACAACATTGCAGACATAACCAATTACGTAATGCACGAACTCGGTCAGCCGATGCATGCTTTTGATTTGAATAGACTTAGCGAAAATCGGATCGTTGTTAGAAGAGCCAAAAAAGGCGAGAAAATAAAAACTCTTGACGAGGTAGAAAGAAATCTCGACGAAACAATGCTTGCGATTTGCGATGCGGAAAAGCCTGTTGCAATAGCCGGAATAATGGGAGGGCTTTATTCGGGAATTTCTGAAAACACAACAGACGTTTTGCTTGAAGTCGCTTACTTCGACAGAAAGTCTATTCGTCAAACATCCAGAAAACTCAAACTTTCAACCGAGGCCAGTTACAGATTTGAGCGAGGCGTTGACATTGAAAACCTAGTTCGTGCTTCTAACCGTGCAACTGAACTTATATGCGAAATAGCAGGAGGTGAAGCTGACCGATTCGTTGATGTTTATCCGACAAAAAGACAGCAGATCGTTGTTTGCCTAAGACCACACAAATTCAAGACTTTGATCGGTTACGATGTTGAAGTAGAAGAAGTCAGGCGGGTTTTATCGCTACTCGGTTTCAAACTGAAAGATTCTATCGTCGAAGATAAATTGAGTTTCATAGTTCCATCGTGGCGCCACGATATTTCAATTGAAGAAGACTTAGTTGAAGAAATCGCAAGAATTTTGGGCTATGACCGAATTAACGAAGAGCTTCCGCCTTCATTTAGCGCAGGTGAATATCAGCCAAACGAAGAACGGAAGAAAAATTTGAGGAAAACGCTTGCCGACATGGGTTTTGATGAAGCAATTTCATATAGCTTCATTGACACAGTGCATGACACCAGATTCGAGATGGTGCCGAACTTGGTTAATGAAAATTTGCAGGAAAAATTCATAACGCTGAAAGATTCGATTATAGAAGGTGCGGTCAGAATGCGTCCGACGCTTCTTGCTGGACTTCTTGATGCTGTGCGAACGAACTTCAATCGTGGCGAGCGAAATCTGAAATTGTTTGAAATCGGCAGAGTGTTTGTTTCTTCCAGTGACGAAGAAGGTGCATTCCCGATTGAACGCGAGCTTTTTGCAATGGCAATCACGGGTGGTTTGATGTTGGAAAACAGAGCATTGCCTATAAGAGAGATTGATTTTTACGACATAAAAGGCGCTTTGGAAGCGTCGCTTGAGGCTTTGCAATTGCCGTCTCCGAAATTCATTGAAAAAAACGTGAAACATCTGAGAAAAGGACAATCTGCTTTGGTGAAGGTTGATGGCAAAGAAGTTGGATACATTGGGCGTCTTTCGGATGAATTGGCCGAAATCTACAAGTTCCGCCAGCCCGTCTTTGTTGCAGAAGTTGATCTTCAAGGTTTGCTTGAGCTTGAACCAGTAAAACTGATTTATCAACCACTCCCGATTTATCCATCAATTGTCCGAGATACAGCATTTTTGGTCAAAGGTGATGTAACTTTCGCTCAGATAAAACAAGCCATCAAAGAAGAGTCTTTTCAATATCTTTCAAAAATCGAGTTCGTCGAGATATATCAAGGCAAAGAATTAGTGGGCGATGAGCGTTCATTGACGATTCGCTTCGAGTTCAGAAGCAATGAAAAAACTTTAACAGAAGAAGAAGCAGAAGAAACTCATGAACAAATAGCTAAATTTTTAGAAGAAAAATTCGGTATCAGAAAAAGATTCTAAATCTAGCCTTCTGTCACGAACTCATTGGCATTTGTTCTCCAGCGCAAATCTCGGTATCGGTATTTCGTCTTCACAGTATCAATTCGTCGGTGTTTAGTTTCACACTTCTGGTTCTTACGGTTTTTCGTGATTTTCATTAGCTTTGTTCTCATCATCGGAAACGTCTGAAATATCAGGAATAAAAATCTGGTAATTGAATGCATCATCGTAATAGTATCGGCGGGTTTCTATATCGGACTGCCAAGATGTTTTCTTTGCAGATTCTGCTGAATGGACCTTCTTTATAGTTGATTTCTGGGTCTCCGAAACCACTTTTTTAGGCTTTCCTTTATTGTGGTGTTTCTGCATAATTTTCATTATAGGAGTTTGTTATGAGCAAGAAAAATTTTCTTATTGCTTCGGCTTTTTTCATTTTAGGTTTGTCTTTTTCGTTGTATTTTCCCGAAGATTTCAAAGTTACAAGTCAAGCACAAGAAGTAAAGCCTTCAACGAAAGCAAGTCTTGAGTATCAATTAGGAGCGGTTCTTTACGTTCAAAAGGCAGCTGAATATAGGGCGCTTTGTTATCAAGCCTTTAACTGGGGAAAGAAAGTAATTGAAGATGATGAAAAGCAGATGAAAAGATTACCAAAGTCTGAAAGAAATCGGCCACGTGCAATTATATTCGACATTGACGAAACAGTTCTTGACAATTCACCTGCTCAGGCTTACGGTATTTTGAACAACAAACCTTTCAATCTTCCAGATTGGTATGCTTGGGGAGAAATGCGGAAAGCTAAAGCGGTACCGGGAGCAGTTGAATTTGCAAAATATGCACACTCGAAGGGTATAAGACTCTTTTACATTTCGAATCGTGATGAGGTGCAGAAAAGGGCAACTATCGATAATCTTATCAAAGTCGGATTTCCCGATGTATCCGAGGAGACAGTAATACTTCGTCAGGAAGAATCTTCAAAGGAATCACGCCGGCAGGTAGTAGCTTCCAAGTATCGTGTTGTGGCACTTTTTGGGGACAATTTAAACGACTTTGCGAAAGATTTTGAGAAAAAGTCCATTGAAGAAAGATTCCTTGAAACCGATAAAATCAAGCAAATTTGGGGGCAGAAATACATTGTATTGCCAAATCCGATGTATGGCGATTGGGAGAATGCCATCTACGATTATCAGCGTTTGACCGAAGAACAGAAAGCAGAAAAAAGAATTAAAGCTTTGGAATTGCCTTGAAGTCGAAAGTTTTACCTATGAGCTTGGAAGGAAAAGTTGCTTTTATTACAGGTGGGACAAAAGGAATCGGATTTGCGATAGCAAAAAGGCTTTTGAAAGAAGGCGCAACAGTTTTTATCTGCGCCAGAACTCGGTCGGATGTGAAGAAAGCTCTGAACGAGCTTTCTTCATACGGTAGAGTTGAAGGTGAAGTTTGCGATGTTCGCAGTGAGGAGCAAGTTCGGACCTGTTTGCAGCACTGCGAATATCTGTTTGGCGGATTGGATATTTTGATTAACAATGCCGGAATCGGCATTATCGGGAAGACGGTTGAAGAAATGTCTGGTGATGAGTTTCGGCAAACGCTGGAGACGAATCTTTTCGGAGTTTTTTATGCTTGCCATTACGCCTTGCCTATGATGAAAAAGCGTGGTGGTGGTTACATCATCAACATTTCCAGTCTTGCGGGACAAAATGCGCATCCGAGAATGGCAGCTTACAATGCTTCAAAATTCGGTTTGAATGGATTTTCAGAAGCCTTGATGCAAGAAGTTCGTCACGACAACATAAAAGTAAGCTACATTTGTCCCGGTTCAGTAAATACTTCATTCGGTAACGACACACCTTCTGAAGAACGCTCATGGCAACTTCAGCCAGAAGATATCGCACAAGTCGTGGTGGATTTGTTAAAAATGCATCCGCGAGCCTTGCCGAGCAAAGTAGAAATTAGACCTAGCAAACCACCAAAGAAGTAAGCAGTTTTGTTGAGAAGAACGGTAGTAAAATAGCACCAAAAAACCTTAAATAAACGATAAGAATGAGCAGAGTGAGAGATGAGGATTGAAAACAGACGGCCGTATAATGAGTTGCAGGTAAACGAAAGTAATCAGAAATGAAAAACGATGAAAGAAAATCGGAAGCATCGAGAATCACGTTTCAGACACCTTTGGTAAGTTTGCATGAATACAGCATTGCAAACTTGACAAGGAACCAGGCGCGCAAGTTGGCTTTGTCTGTTGCTACAATTGCCGAGAAACGCAATGCTAACGAAGCAACTGTGGAGGATTTGCTTTATTATTTGCCGATGCGGTGGGAAGACCGCTCTAATTTGATCAAAATCCCGCAACTTCGTGTCGGCATGGAGGCCTCGCTTGAATTATATGTTAGAGTCGCAGGTGGATATAGAGTTGGGAAAAATCGCGATCAAAAACAACCACCGCTTTACATTTTTGAAATTTCAGCTTCAGACGCCGAAAGACTCTACAAGCCTGTTGTTGTTTGGTGGTTTGTTTCGGGAAAGCGCGCGGAGCAAATAATCAAATATCATGAATTGCGCTTCAAGCGTGGAACAAGATTCGTCGCATACGGTAAATGGGAATGGGACATCAGAAAAGCTACTTTCTCGCTAAGAATCAATAAGCCTGATGAGTTAGAAATATTGCCCGCCGATTCAACCACAGGCAATGTAGTAGACGTCGATTTTCTTCGGGTGGGGAGTCTTTTTGATCAGCCCGTTAAGACTGACTTTAGCAACGAATCCCAAGATGATTTTGGAGATAAGGACAAGATAGCCGTTGATAATTTGGATGAAACACTGGAAGATGAAAATGAAGAGATGCTGGAGGATTCCAACCAATTCCCAATGATTCATACAGGAAGGCGAGTCCCGGTTTACCGAAAACTAAGTATTTTCCAAACCAAAAAATTGCGTGAAATTATTTTTGATGTCTTGCAGAAACTCGACTACGACAGCATCGAAGAAAGATTACCACATTCGCTGATTAAAAGGCAGAAGCTGATACCGCTCAGACAAGCAATTCGTGAAATTCATTTTCCACCAGAAAATTCGGATTTGAAAGAATACATGCAAGCTCGGTCGCCGGCTCATCGAAGATTGATTTTTGATGAATTCTTTTGGATTTCATTTTGTTTGCAGCTGAAAAGAAGTGAAAGAGAGTCCCAACGGAAAGGAACTGTAATCGAGATAAACGACGCGATCAGACAAAGGATATTCTCGATTTTACCCTTCGAGCTGACATCGGCTCAGAAGCGGGTCGTAGAAAGGATTTTCAAGGATATGACTTCTAATGTGCCGATGAATAGGCTCATTCAAGGCGATGTGGGAAGTGGAAAAACTATTGTAGCTCTTTTGGCGATGTTGCTTGCGATGGAAAACGGCTATCAAGCGGCGTTGATGGTGCCAACAGAAATACTTGCCGAACAACATGAACGCAGGATAAAGAGTCTTCTTGAAGGAAAGCTGCCTTACAGGGTCGAACTTTTGGTGGGTGGATTGAAGCCATCTGAAAAACGACGAATTCAAAAAGAAATAGCTGAAGGCAAAATAGATGCGGTTATTGGGACTCACGCTTTAATTCAGGAAAATGTGAAATTCAAAAATCTAGGGTTAGCTGTGATAGATGAACAGCATAGATTTGGGGTTTTGCAAAGAGCGGAGCTTCAATCGAGAGGTTACAACGTTGATGTTTTGGTTATGACGGCAACACCAATACCACGTTCCCTTGCAATGACCGTGTATGGAGATTTGGACATTTCGATAATTGATGAATTACCGCCAGGCAGAACCCCGATAAAAACCGTTGTGTTGGGAGAAGACAAACGCGAAGGGGTATATCGTGGTATCAGACGAGAGGTTGACTTAGGCAGACAAGTTTATGTGGTTTATCCACTTGTAGAAGAGTCAGAAAAAATGGATTTGAAAGCGGCAACCGAAATGTATGAAAAATTAAGCAAACAGATTTTTCCGCAGTATCGTGTAGGGCTTTTGCATGGGAAGATGAAACCAGCAGAAAAGGATGCGATAATGCAGGATTTTGCTTCGGGAAAGATTCAGATTTTAGTTTCGACGACCGTGATAGAAGTTGGGGTTGATGTCCCGAATGCTTCATTGATGATAGTTGAACATGCTGAAAGATTTGGACTTTCTCAATTGCATCAGTTACGTGGGCGTGTGGGCAGAGGTGCCTCACAAAGCTATTGTGTGTTGATGACCGGAGACAAGAAGACCGAAACAGCAAAAGAACGACTTGGGATTATGGAAGAAACGAACGATGGATTCAAAATTGCTGAAAAAGATTTAGAATTGCGCGGTCCCGGCGATATTTTAGGAACAAAACAAGCCGGGATGCCTGATTTTAGAGTTGGAAATATTATTCGAGATTTGCAAATACTCGAAATAGCCAGACGTGAAGCAGAGTTTTATTTGAAAGACAAAAACCTAACACTAGAAACTGCAAAGATGATAGAAATTGCAAAATCGAATCCACGCTTTAAGCTAGCCGGTATCGGATAACTCTAATCGGATAAATGAACTACAAAGACTATAGCTCTTACCGCCGTCTTCTGTAAGAACCTTTGAGAAAATTGCCTAAAATAAAAGGCTGGATTTAAGTTTTTGCCTATTTGTTTTTCAAGTTTGAGTATTTGTTAATTGGATGAGCTTTTGAAGTTTGTCAAACGCGTAACCTTCGTCAATGCTTTGTTCGGCTAAATGTGCTGCATCTGAAAGATTTTCAGCTAAGCCGCCTACGAAAATAGCTGCTGCTGCATTTATAACAACCAAATTTCTTGCCTCATCTCGACGTTTTCCTTTTAAAACCTCTTCTATGATTTTGGCGCTTGCTTGAGGAGACTCAACTCGAAGATGTTCGATCCGGCATCTTTTCAAACCGAAATCTTCAGGTGTTATTTTGAATGTTCTTACCTTGTTTTCCACAACTTCAGCTACAAAACTTTCTCCCGAAAGTGTGATTTCATCAAGTCCATCTGAACCGTGAAAAATCCAAGCTCTTTCGGTGCCTAAAAGCGCCAATGCCTTTGCCATCGGTTCAATCAGTGCCTGATGCCAAACACCTATGATTTGTTTTGGTGCTCCAGCTGGATTTGAAAGCGGACCTAGAAGATTCATCGTGGTTCTAACTCCTAGACTACGACGGACATCTCCAACTTTGAGTAATGACGGATGAAATTTAGGCGCAAACATGAAACATAAGCCGATTTTCTCTAAGCATAACTCTTCAGTTTTCAAATCGGAATTTACATTCACCCCTAAAGCTTCTAAAACGTCGGCACTCCCGGTTTTGCTACTAATTGCACGATTCCCATGTTTTGCAACAGGTAAGCCTGTCGCTGCAATCACAAAAGCCGATGCTGTAGAAACATTAAAAACCTTCGTTCTACCAGAACCTGTGCCTGCGGTATCTAAAAAATTTTTGTGATTGGTTTTGATTTTTACGGCTTTTTCCCTCATTGCTTTAGCCATACCTGCTAATTCTTCAGCTGTTTCACCTTTGATTGTGAGAGCAACTAAAGCAGCGGCAATTTGTGCATAATTGGCATTTTCACTTGTCAGAGCCGAAAAAAACTCTCTTGCTTCTTCAAATGAAAGATTTTCTCCGCGCATCAACCTGACCAGAAAAGGATAAATTTCTGTATCGGCTTGATCGCTAATCGGTGATGTGGGTGTTGACACAAACCATTGATTTCTTGCCATATAACAGCATTAAAGATTTTGTGGAGTTTTTCAAAAAATCCATAATTTTTCAAAAAATTCCGTAATTTTCAAAGCACCTCTGCAGGCTTTACAAATCAAAAGTAACGGGCAAAATGCTGATAGATGAATATCACAATATCAAGAAGTTTTGTAAAAGTTTTTTTCCTTCTGGCGTTAGAATAGATTCAGGATGAAACTGCACGCCTTCGACTCGGTAGTTTCTATGCCTCAATCCCATAATAAGTCCATCTGGGGTTGTAGCAGAAATTTCTAAAGAATCAGGAAGGCTTTCTTTTTCGACAATCAAGGAATGATAACGAGCTGCTTTGAACCGATAAGTCAAGCCTTCAAAAATTGTTTTGCCATCATGACAGATTTCTGCATATTTCCCGTGAACGGGAAAAGGCGCTCGAACAACTCTACCACCGAAAAATTGCCCTATTGCTTGATGACCTAAACAAACTCCGAGTATCGGTACTTTGTTATAAAACTTCTCAATAACTTTAAGCGTTATTCCTGCATCGTCAGGAGTGCCGGGTCCAGGCGAAATGACTATTCTATCGGGTTTTATTTGATTTTCTATTTCTTCGATCGTGACTTGATCATTGCGACGAACTATCATTTCTGCACCAAGCTCACCTAAATACTGAACCAAGTTGTAGGTAAACGAATCGTAATTATCAATTACGAGAAGCATAGCTCTTACCTCAGCATCTGTGCAATTTCGGTATTTTTTCTCTCAAGCGCCCAATCCAATGCAGTTTTTCCTTTCTTGTCTTTGAGTTTTTTGTTTGCTCCAGAATTAATAAGCATCTGAACAACAGTTTTACGAACCTCAAGTGGTGCTTTGGTATTTTCGGCAATATACATCAGTGGTGTTACGCCATTTGCTTCAGCCAAGTTGACATCGGCACCTTTGTCAATCAGCATTTTAACAATGTTTGGGTTTACAGTTTCACCGATGCAAGCTTCGGCCAGTGGGAGTCCGCCTTCACTATCGGCAATGTTTGGATTAGCACCTTTTTCTAAAAGTTTCTGCACTAAATCTTCTCTTCCACGAGTGACTGCTAAATAAAGCACAGTTTGATTTTTCAAGTTCCCCTTAGCTCCACCGATATTAACATTAGCACCTTTTTCCAAAAGATAGTTGAAAATTTCTTCCTTTTGTTTCGATAAGGCTAGATAAATCGGCGATTGCCCCAGGTCATCTTTCAAATTGATGTCGGCATGATCCGCAATGAGTTTTGCAGTTTCAAATTCGGCATTTGCAATTGAATAAGTCAAGGCAGTTTCACCTCGCTTGTTTTTCGCATTTGGATTGAATCCAGCTTCAAAAAAACCACTTATTGCAACTCTATCGTTTTGCTGAATAGCACGAAAGAAGTCTTCTTCGGTGAAGTTGTATCCACGAATTTTCAAAATATTTTTGGTCATCTCGACCGAAGGCTTTTCCTCTCGGCTTTCGCAACCGATTGCCAAAAAACACAACACCAAAAAAATGAAAAGTTCTTTCATAGCTTCAAAATCTCAGAGTTTCTTTTCCGCTACCTCGATTGCCTGTATTAAAGCTTTTGCTTTGTTCAGTGTCTCTTGGTATTCTTTCTCGGGCACAGAATCTGCTACGATTCCTGCACCTGCTTGAACGGAAGCTACACTACCGGTGATTTGAATCGTGCGGATAGCAATGCAAGTATCCAAATTTCCTGCATAATCAACATAACCGACCGCACCAGCATAAACGCCACGAGGTGAGGGCTCAAGTTCACGGATAATTTTCATTGCACTAACTTTCGGCGCTCCCGAAACAGTTCCTGCAGGGAAACAAGCCATCAGCGCGTCAAAGCAATCCAGATCGGAACGAAGCGTCGCTTTCAGACTCGTGACCATGTGTTGAACATGACTGTATTTTTCTATTTTCATCAATTCCTCAATTTCGACAGAGCCGAATTCGGCGACTTTTCCTAAATCGTTTCTTGCCAAATCAACAAGCATCACATGCTCGGCAATTTCTTTTTCATCTGAACGCAAATCTTCGCTCAGTATCCAATCTTCATTTTCATCTTTGCCTCTTTTTCGAGTTCCTGCAATCGGACGGCATTCTAAAGTTCTACCACGAACCCTGATGAGCATTTCAGGCGAAGACCCTATCAGCGTTTCATAGCCTGTTCTGAGGAAAAACATATATGGTGATGGATTTATTGCTCTCAAAGCTCGATAGATATTGATAGGCGCAGCAATGGTTTCTTGCTTCAAATTTTGTGACAAAACGACTTGATAAACATCGCCAGCTAAAATATGTTCTTTTATTCTCTTAACGGCCTCGATGAACTCCGTTTTGGTGAAGTTCGAGAGTATGCGTTTATTTTTATCTTGAACCAAAGGATTGACAGGGAGTGGAATGGGCTGAAGAAGAAGTCTCTCGATTCTTTCGGTTTCGGCAATCGCTATTTGATAAAGTTCGCGCAAAATGTTTTCATCTGCTTCAGCTTCGTCGGTAAAAACAACTGAAACAATTTCGATTGCTTGGCGAAGGTGATCAAAAACAACTACGTTTTTGAAAAACATCCAAACTGCATCGTTTGAATTAGATTCTCTACCATCGTCAAGAACTGGTTCAATAAACCGGACCGAATCATAAGCTAAAAAGCCGACTGCTCCCCCACACAACGGCGGTAATCCCGATCTTACAGCAAGTTTTCTTTCTTTGAAATGCTTTTTCAGATAGTCAAATATCGAAACATTTTCAAGTGTTTTTATTTCGCTGAACTCTTCAATGATAACTTTCTTTCCCCTTGCTCTTACGACCAAATACGGATTCGACGCTAAGAAAGAGTAACGTGCTAAATGTTCGCCGCCTTCGATGGACTCAAACAAAAAGAATCTGTCTGAACTACTACAAACCTGCAAAAATGCACCAACAGGTGTATTTAAATCCGCCAAAACCTTTCTTATAACTGGAACAACGTTACCTTTCTTTGTTTCTTCGAGAAAATCTTCAAAAGACTTAGGTGAAATTCCAAGCATCTTTCTAAACCTCTTTAAGTCAGGTCGATTTATTTGATTGCAAGGCTGTTAATCGATCTGATCGCTAACTAAGTCGAACATCTCAAAACTGCTTTGATTGCTGACAATTCTTGCTTATCTCTTGATTTTGCACGCCTCATCTAGTTTTCCCTATCTCATTGGATTTTGCTTACTTGCTTATCCATCTTGCTTTGATCGTTGACGAAGTTTGATTTGTTCAATTGCTGAATTCTAGAAAAAACTTGTTCCTGTCAACCAATGACCGCCGTCGACAACCAAAGTAATGCCGTTTATGTAGCTTGCAGCATCGGAGCATAGAAAAAGGGCAGCATTCTCTATGTCGGAAATTTTGCCGAATCTTCGGAGCGGTATTCTTTCTTTGAGTTTTTCTCTCAAATTTTCAGGTATGAGTCTTCTCATGCCTTCTGTATCTTCGATTGGACCGGGGGCGATCCCGTTTACTCTAATGCCGTAACGTCCCCATTCTACCGAAAGATTTCTGGTGATTGCATCAACACCAGCTTTTGCGGCTGAAACATGAATTTGCATCGGTGTTGCTAGATAATGCAAAGTCGCAGATATGTTAAGAATTTGCCCTTTCGATTTTTTCAATTCCTCGAAAGTTGCTCTGCAAACGTTGAAAGTTCCCTTTGTATCAATATCCACAACGACACCGAAACCGTTCGACGAAAGTTCTTCCGCTCTACATAAAAAATTCCCTGCTGCTCCATTTACCACAATATCAATCTTCCCAAAACGTTTCACAGTTTCAGCTACGGCATTTGATACAGCTTCATAATCTCTGACATCCGAAACTACGGCGAAACATTCTCCACCTTTTGATTCTATGAGCTTGCACATTGCTTCGAGATTTTCCATTTTTCTCGAAGTAATGGCGACTTTAGCTCCGTGCTCAGCAAAAGCTCTGGCAATCCCTCCAGTGATTCCTGTTCCACCACCAGTTACAAAAGCAACTTTATCTTGTAGAATTTTATCTGCGAATATTTTCATCTTAAGTCAAGCATCTTACCACAAGAAAAATAGAAACGTCGAATAACCATGAATAAACGGAAAAAAGTTTTTGTTTTGTTTTGCATAGTTGCATCGTGTTTGATAGGCTCACTTTTCTTGCTTCATACAAGCAAAAGAGAAGGAGATATTTTACGCTTTTTTCCTGATAAAACAATAGCCTATTTTGAGACGCAAGACTTGAAAAATCTGATTTCGAGCATAAAAAATTACCAAAACTTTGATTTTCAAACCGAAGATATACCTTCGGGGATTTCATTTGCTTTAGCCGTAACGGATTTCGAGTTTCAGGTAGATGAAGTTAATCGGGATAAAACTGTAATAAATTTGAAACCCAAGTTTCTTGGGATTTTGAAGACCGAATATTCTCAGAACATAAATTTTTCCTTTGCCGAGAATCAACTTGATTCTGCAATTCGTAGTTTCAATCCTGAAATTTCGATAAGCAGGAAGGATGACGGTAGAATCGTTTGGTTCACAAACGAGGAAGAAAAATTTTTTTGCTTAGCTTTAGACAAGCTGATTTTTTTCTCCAATGACTCGAAACTAATTGAGTTTGCATCTAAAAGAGCCGAAGAACAAAGCATCGGTAATAAGAATGTTTTGAAACAAATGAATTCTTTGGTAGCTGTTGAAAATGAGGTTGATCCATACAAAAATTCTTTGCATGAAGAGTTTGTTACGCTTGAGGAAATAAGAGAGAAAAGAATAAAAGCTGGAAACGCCTCGGCTTTTGCTTATATTTCGAAGGCTTGTATATCGAAATTAGCCGATCCGATAACCGTTTTGTTGGCTAATCTTTTTTCCGACGATGAGAAAACGAAAGCGGTTTTACTGAAGGTTCTTCCTACTTTGATAAATTCATCATTTGAAAGTGTTTCGTGGAAGATGGAAAAAGAACAAAACAAAATCGAAGACACTTTTTTGTTAAAAACAGAAAAGTCTCTAGCAGAAGTTTTCAAGACAACATTTCAGCCCGATGAAAGCAATTTTGATGATGTTTCAGAGCTTGTGAAGTTTGTTCCATCAGAAGCTTCAAGCTTTACTAGATACAGTTTTCAAAATCCGAGACTTGCCTGGCGTAGTCTTGTGCTTTCAATAGCTCAAAAAATCAAATTGTCAGATTACTCGACAATTACTGACTTATTTTTTGAAAGTTACGGTATCCGAGATGCCGAAAGTTTCCTTGATTCAGTTGAACAAGAAATTTTGGTGGTTAGATTTAATGAGGTAGAGCCCGTTGTGATCAGCAAAGTCAGAGCTGCAGAAAGATTGAAAAATAGCATTGTTTCGGAAATAAATTTTGCAAAAAAACCGATTAAAGAGCTAGGAGCCGATATTTGGAAATCGGATGATTGGGCAGTTGCCTTTTTTGAAGGAAAAGTATTTTTGGGAAGTCCCGAAAATGTCAGTAAATGCTTGAAAGCAGGACAAGACGGGTTGATTTTCTCCGATGTTTCTGAGATCCCGAAAAAAAGCCCTATATTCACCGTCTCAAAATCTGAAATTTCAACGAAAAGAAGTGAAACATCATTTTTGGATTCTGGCTTTCAGTATAAACTTTCTTCTGAGTCAGGATTAATTTCTAGCCTAATCGATTTGGCAAATTCAAATTGATCGGTGATCTTTTCCTCTTGAAGAATTTTGCGGCTTTTTAGAGGTTTCTAAAATCCATTTCGCCAGTAAAATAAAATCTGATTCGGAAACGTAGCTTTGGCAAAAGCTACCATGCAAAGTAGGCTATCAGCAAAGGAATTATAAGCCATAGAAGTCCTTTGATCAGAAAAAACATGAAACCGAAAAATCCTAATTTTCTGATCCACCGAACAAACCTTTCTGATTTGCTTTGCTTTTCTTCTTTATTCATCGCTGAAGGTTCTATTTTATTTCAGATTTTCTCGTATTTCAATTAACAAAAACAGGGTCTGTCTAGTTGCCCGGTGTTTCAAAGGCTTTTCTCCGCTTTACAAGAACCTATCGGAAAAACTCACTCTTCTAGGACAAAAGGAATGTTGCTTTGGAAGATCAATTCACACAAGAAGAGGCAAAAATACAAAAAGGTGCCGATGCAGACGGTTAATCTAAACTTCGATAAATTTTCTCCTCACAGTGATTTAATGGATAATAGCTTTCAGTAGCAACGGCACCTTTAAGTGTTTTACTGAATTTTCAGCGTTCGTTTACGGTTACAATTTGTTCAACTTCGCTAGGCATTAAACGTCGTAATACATTGCGAACTCTAGAGGATGTGGTCTTAAACGCATCTGATTTACCTCTCGCTCGCGCTTATAAGAAATCCATCTTTCGATGATTTGAGTTGTAAAAACACCGCCTTTAAGCAGGAACTCATGATCATTTTCAAGTGCTTTTAGTGCTTCATCGAGACTGCCGGGTAGTGAAGGAACATTTGCTAACTCTTCTGGTGGTAAATCGTAGATGTCTTTATCAAGCGGTTCACCTGGATCGATGCGATTCTGAATACCGTCAATTCCTGCCATGAGCATAGCTGAAAAAGCTAGGTAAGGGTTACAGGATGGATCAGGCGGACGGAATTCGATTCGCTTTGCTTTTGGAGAACTTGAAAACATTGGGATTCTGATAGCAGCCGAACGGTTTCTTGCCGAGTAGGCTAGATTCACAGGAGCTTCAAACCCCGGAACTAAGCGTTTGTAGCTGTTGGTTGTTGGAGCAGCAAAAGCTACGATGGCGGGCGAATGTTTTAGCAATCCGCCGATATAAAATTTCGCCGTATCGGAAAGTCCTGCGTAGTCATCACCAGCAAAAAGCGGTTGTCCGTCTTTCCAAAGGGATTGATGGCAGTGCATTCCAGAACCATTGTCACCGAAAACGGGTTTCGGCATAAAGGTTGCTGTTTTTCCAAATTTTACTGCCGTATTTTTGACAACATATTTGAAAAGCATCAAGTTATCTGCGGTGTGCAGAAGATTTGAGTATTTGAAATCTATTTCGCATTGTCCCGCTGTAGCTACTTCGTGGTGATGGCATTCAACCTGTATCCCGACGCTTTCGAGTATCAATGAAATTGCGTTCCTTAAGTTGACTAAAGTATCAAGAGGTGGTGTTGGGACATAGCCTTCTTTACCACGAATATGATAACCAGTATTCGGGAATCCATTTTCCTTACCGATGCGCTTACTATTCCAATGTCCTTCTTCTGAGCTTATCGAGTAACCCGCTTCATTTTGTTCATTGAAATAGGTTACTTCATCAAAAACAAAAAATTCTGCCTCTGGACCGAAATAAGCTACATCGGCAATGCCGGTAAACCTTAAATAATTTTCAGCACGTAGAGCTACACTACGAGGATCAAGTGCATAACCTTCTTTTGTAATGGGGTCAACAACATTTGCAAAGAGGCAAAGGGTTTTCTCTTGGGCAAACGGATCAATCCAATATCTGGAAGGATCGGGAATCAGAAGCATATCTGATTCGTTGATCGCCGCCCAACCTCGCAGGCTCGAAGCATCAAACCCAAAGCCATCTTCGAATGAGTCCTCCGTAAGCTGGTCTATCGGGAAGGTCAAATGATGCCAGGCTCCGAGCAAGTCTGTGAATCTTAGTGAAACAAACTTAGTGCCTTGTTCTGTCGCATAATGCAAAATGCTTTTCACGTTGTTCATCTTTTTCTCCTATCTTTGATTTTGCTTGGATTTTTGAGAAAGATAGTGAGATTGCTTTTGAATTAACAAAGTAACTTGAATCAAACAAAGAGGGCAGACAAACTAAAGTATAACAACTTTTCGATGAAAATCAAATGAGAGTTATTTATCATAAACCTGAATAGTTTGTTCCGAGCCTCCTCCAACCACACCACCGTTTTTATTGATAAGAGCTACCTTCTTGAAGCCTTTTTGTTTACCCAGTTCCAATAGCTTTTTGACAAGTTCTTCTCTTTCTCCGTTTGTCATTATGCTCCATTTGTCAGTAACTACGCCGAAAAAAGTTTCTCCTGTTATTCGACCTACATGTAAGTAATCTTTGAATTCTGAATTTTCAACATCAAAGCTCTGAACATTTGCTTTTTGTATGGGAGTGTCAGTAAATTCGACATAAAAGTAAAGCCCGATAGCAAACGCAATCGTAACTATTAACAAAATTAAAACTAAAGGATTAACTTGCAGTTTGTGAAAGGGGTTTTTCTTTTCAGCTATTTCTTTTGGGCTTTTCTGCTTTGTGTAAGGTGGCTTGTTAGATTTTGATTTTCTCTTTGTTTCATCATTGCGTTTTTCTGACATTTGAGCCTCTTCAATCTTTTCAGTTTCTTTTCTCTCAAGAAGTTTAATTGGGTCCAACGTCATCCCGACAGCCTCGGACATTATTTCCTCATAGCTTTTCCTGTATTTCTCCTTGGCTTCGTCTTTGCCAAGAGACTGTGCTTTTTTTCCTAGAAGTTCGTCATAGCGATTACCGAGGGCAACATTGCATTCTATAGAAGCAGCAACTACCGAAGGCTCGAAGAATTGTTCGCCTAGGTTGTTTTTGAAATTGTAAAACTCTCTGAACAGATTTTTAGAAAGCAGATCGTCTAAGTCATTTACTTTTGTCGTTTCGCTAATGAATTTCTGAATGGTCGCTAAAGCTCTTTCAATAACCGGGGTGTCTTCTGCTGAAAAGGAAGGAACATTTGCCCAGTTTTTGTATGCTCTGTGAAGATACTCCTTTATTTGTTCTACTGACTCTGTTAGTTCCCGTTTCCCATCCCAAATTTGGGCTGTAAAGAGTCTGGTTATGACAGTGTCAAATTTAGTTCTCGTGCTGACAGAAAAAGGAAGACTTAAATAGAATCGAGCTAAAGCTAATATGACGTGGTTACTAAGCAGCGGCTTAGAATGTTCACAACAAAGTCTTAAATCTTCGCTTGAAATAGCTTTATCTCTTTGAGCAAGATTTAGACGCCAGTTCTCAATTTCATCCATCAAAGCAAATTCAGCTTTTGCTATTTCCTCTGGCTTTCCTTGTTTTGATGCTTGTAGAAACTGATGAAGCGCCTTTTTGACCAAGATCGTATCGGTTTTTTTCGGAGAAAGTTTTTTCTGAGCTTCTATGTCTGAAATAACGCAGTCAACCAGTTCAAGGGAGCGAACTTCATCTTCTACCATACGGTAAGTGAGAGTAGTCGAAGAACTTCCATTCAGCCTTCCACCTTGCATTTTTTGCGGAGAACCTTCTTCGTTATCGCTTCTCATCGTATCTTTCTGTTTCACATACAAAAGATAATCTGGGTAGAACTAAATCAAGGCGTAACTTGAGTGATTTGGCCAGTATGATCCCCTGTGATTATGTAAGGAGTTATGTCGGTATCACCTCTAGAAGCTGTTATTGTAAAACCATTTTTTAAATCTTGCTCTGAAGGATTTGGTGGCACCATAGAAAATGTGAAAGCGCCTCTAATAAGCCTACCTTCATCGTCAAGTGTTCCTAAAGATCCTTGTGTTGAATTCAATTCAGCAAGTGTTCCAAAGCGTTGATTGTGCGAATAAAAAGTATACTCGGCGTTAATAATAGTTTTCATAGTTGCGTAGGCATTTGCATTTTCAGCTGCCATCCTTGCTCTACGAAAATAAGGAAAGGCAATTGATGCCAATATCCCTATTATCACCAAAACTATCAGGATCTCAACTAATGAAAATCCTGCTTGCTTGCTTTTCATAGGCCTCCTTTTTGTAACATTTTTTGACACATAACTTTTAACAACTTTCGGCATTTTTCAGATACCTGTGAATGTTTAGGCTTCTTGATTCAAGTATTCTCTGAAACTCAAATAACTTAAAAACCCAACTACTTTTCTTACACAGAGCAATTACTATGCCATCTTCAACTACTGTGTTTTTTTATCTTCCAGATGGTTAGGTTTTGTCAAAAAGAAAGATCTTTTTCGAAAAGATTCAAATTTGATTGTCTCTATTTTGAGTTTAAGATTTATCTTGAGTCCTATTCGTCTTTTATAACTCTTTCAACTGACTTTTTATGGGTTGCCCAGAAAGATGGAACTCAAAAGAGTAAGAGCTTGGGGAAAGTGATTATGAAGATAGCCTTGATAGGGTATGGTTCGATGGGCAAGATAATTGAAAATCTTGCAAAGGAAAGGAATCATCAGATAATTGCCGTTCTTACAAGTGCAGAAGCTCATCTTTCCGAAGAGAAGTTAGCAAAAGAACTAGAAAAAGCAGATGTTGTGATAGATTTTTCGGTAGCTACTGCCGTGAAGAAAAACGTAACATCATGTTTATTGGCAGACGTTCCTTTGGTTGAAGGAACAACGGGTTGGCAAGCAGAGCTTGAAACTATAAAGCAGATGGTTAAAGAAAAGCAAGGAGCTTTCATTTTCGGAGCTAATTTTTCTATTGGGGTAAACATCTTTTACAGGATAGTTTCGCTGTCTTCTCAATTGTTTTCAGGATTTTCAGAATACGACGTTTTTATCGAAGAACGTCATCATAGACGCAAAAAAGATGCTCCAAGCGGCACTGCATTGAAACTAAAGCAGATAATCTCACAAAAAATCAAAAAGGAATTTTCTATTTCATCAACGAGAGCTGGTGAAATTCCCGGCACTCATGTTGTCGGTTTTGATAGCAAAGCTGATACCGTTGAACTAATCCATACGGCGCGTTCGCGTGAAGGTTTTGCATCTGGTGCTATCTTTGCCGCCGAGTGGATTCAGGGAAAACGAGGTTTTTACGAATTTTCACAAATAATTGATGAAATGATTTCTCTTCCAGAAATCAAGTGAGTCAAATCCAAACAAAAATCCTGGTAAAACTCTATGAAATCGTCTGTCATTAGCATGTTTTAATTTTCTTGAGAGTTCAACGTTTGCTTGATTATTTGTTGGAGTTTAACTGCCAATTCTTCAGGGTTTTCATTTTTATTTGCCGAAGGGATTTCAAAGATAGGGTGATAGAAAATCCTTATCTTCCCCCAAGGACGTGGTAGTTTATGGTCTTTAGCCCAAACTCTGTTCGCACCTTTAATTGTCACGGGCAAAATAGAAGCACCTGTTTTCATTGCAATTCTGATAACGCCTGGTTTGAAGGGTAAAAGCTTGCCATCAGAAAGCTCTCTTGTTCCTTCAGGGAAAATGACCAAAACCGCTCCGTCATGCAAAGCTTCTAAAGCTTCTCTGAATGATTCTTTGGTTGCACGCTCGACGTTTATAGGAAAAGCTCCTAAATAGCGAATCAGTTTGCCTATTAAGAACCAATCAAATGCCTTGTCCCAAGCCATGAAGCGGTATTTGCGTTTGATTGGAATACAAATCCAAAAAGGGTCAAGATAAGTTTGATGGTTTGCAGCAACTATAATGCCCTTGGTTGAGTCTTGAGGTATATTTTCAACGCCGTGAAATTCGATTCGCCAGAGCAATTTGCTTATAAAGAATGTAAGATAACGTAAAAATTCCATCACAATCGGCGGTGGATACCGAAACCGTTTGCCCATACACTTTTTTTTGATTATAGAACCGCCAAAAACTGAAAGTAAACACTGGCTTTCAAGTGGAAAAACTTTGCGACAAGAAATATCATGTTTTTGGTTGGTTTGTTGAAGATTTCGAATAAAAACTTTTCGTCGAAAATTCGTTTGAATCAATGGAGTTGTTTGAAATAAGAGAAACTCTCTGATTTAATGAGCGACTTGAGATCAGGAAGAATCGAAATTAAAAGGATTTGTGCAAAAAGGGTTTTTGCGTATGAAAATCAGCATACTAAGCACGTTTTTTTTGATGATTTTGGTAGCTACGTTTGTAACCAGCTGCAATTCAGATGTTGAGGCAGACTGCAATAGCATCAAGGTCGGAGTTGTTTTTGACGTTGGCGGTAAGAATGATCGTTCCTTCAATGCTGCAGCTTGGGAAGGTGTCCGACGCGCTCAAAAAGAGCTCGGAATCTGCTTATACGACATAGAACCGGGAAATCCAACTTCGATAGAACCGGCAATGCGCGCATTTGCCGAAAAAAATTTCGATTTGGTAATAGGCGTTGGATTTGCCCAAGGTCCGCTAATGCAAAAAGTTGCACGTGACTTTCCAAATGTAAAATTTGCGATTGTTGATGGAGTCATTCTTGAAGATGACAACAAAACGCCGAAAAAGAACGTTGCATCTTTGGTTTTTCGTGAACATGAAGGCTCATATCTTGTCGGAATAATTGCTGCGGAAAAATCAAAAACCGGCATAATCGGATTTGTTGGCGGAATGGATATTCCCTTGATTCACCGTTTCAAGGTTGGTTACGAAGAAGGCGCACGCTCGGTTAATCCCAATATCCGTATCATTGATAATTATGTAGGTGTAACGGATGCAGCATGGAACAATCCTGGCAAAGGCAAGGAGCTTGCTTTATCTCAAATAGAAAAAGGTGCAGATGTTATTTTCGCAGCTGCGGGGAATTCTGGTTTAGGAGCTTTCGATGCCGTTGAGCAATACGGTAGGGACGAAAAGGGCGAGGCTAAAAAATACGTCATCGGCGTTGATTCAAACCAAAATGGCGTCAAACCTGGTTTTGTCTTAACTTCAATGGTTAAGCGCGTTGATAATGCTGTCTATGACGTGATTAGAGAAGTTTTAGAAGGAAGATTTCAAGGCGGTATCCATTCTTTCGGTTTGGATAAAGACGGAGTCGGCTACGCAATGGATGAAAATAACGAAAATTTGATTTCGAAAGAGGTTATAGAAAAAGTTGAACAAGCAAAGAGAAAAATCATATCGGGAGAAATCAAGGTGACAGATGCAATGGCAAAATAGTTATTTCCAGCAAGTTGCCGATTTTCTAAAGTTGCTGATCGCAATTGATCTATGAAACTTCCTCGAAAATCAAAAACTAAATTAAAAAAAGAAATTTTGCTCAGGGAAAACTAAGTTTATCTGCATGATGAATTGTGGATTGTGAGTATTTTGTTATTTGCTGTGGCTAAAATTAAACCTGTTAAAATCCATAAATGCCTTGCATCTTCAAACGAACCAAGCAAGCCTTGATAAAAAGTAGCGGCAAAAAATCCTAAACCTAGCGAAAATAAAAGAGTGTTTTGCTGTTTGAAGCTATCAATGAACGAAATTTTAAGCACCGAAAAAAGCAAAGCCGTGATTGCGAGGAGTCCTAAAACCCCTGTTTGGGAAGCAACACTTAAGAAGATGTTGTGAGCATCGGTTAGAAGACTGAAGGAACCATCTGAGTTTTGAAAAAATACACGACATGAATCTTGCCCGATGCCCTTGCCGAAGAGGAAATTATCAAGAAAGGTTTTGCAAGATTCTATCCAAACCATCAGTCTTGATGATGGCTGAAATGAATAGCCGAAAAGATTAAAACTGAAGGAAGCGGTAACGTGTGGCTGCAAAGCAACGAAGTTAATTGCATAAAACAGAACCGCAATCCCAATGCCAGCATAAAGGCTGAGAACCTTGAAGGGTTTGTTTTCGAAATAAAACCAGATGCCCAAAATCAAGGGAATGCTCCCAAGGCCCGATGAAACTGTGAAAACAGATGTTGTCAAAATCAAAGTCAGCAAGATACTTGAAGATTTTTTGCCAATCCAACCTATTTTTGAGATGCCAAGCAGTATTGAAAGACTCACACTCAAGTAATTCAAAAGCAGGCTCGGTGTGAGAAATGTTGAACGGAGACGTGGGTAATTGCCGAAGGGAGCGGAGCCGAAATGATATGTCCAGTATCGAAGAAGCCAGTTTCCCAAATCAAGATAGTACAAACAAATTGCAATAAGGCCCGTTGAAATAGGGATCAAACAGCCAACAAGCCATGCAACGATTGCTGATTTCAAATCTTTCTCTGATTCAATCAAACTACACGTCAAAACGGGAAGTAGAAGTAAATAAACTTGAGTAAGTAGTTTTACGAAACTTTTGAAAGTATCTTCCGAAAAGACGGCAGAAACTGCCATCGCGAAAAAATAGAATGCTAAAAACCAGAAAAAGGACTGCCAGCATAGTAAAATTTGCTTTTTTGCAATTGCGAAAAGCCAGCAGACAAAAACAAAGAGAAACAAGAAATCCGAGGGTGCAACCGTGAAGCCGAGAATAAAAACGGAAGGTTGGATATATCCGAGTGAAAAAATATAGATGAAAAGCAGATATTTACTGATTTGAGCAGTCATCGAAGTGGTTTTAGGTTCGACTTTTAGATTCGGTTTTTTCAATTTTCATTTCAGTTTCAAAAACGAAGCCGAGCTAAGTTCGTTAAACTTCAGTCCAGTGGTTCGCTGGATTTCTTCTTCGCTTAGCGCTCCACAGTGCTTTGCCTTGCGAAAGAAATTGATAATCCCGATTGCCGAAGCGGCATCGTCAAAAACGTTTCCAGTAAGACTTGCTTGGGTAGCTTTTTCGATAAAGTTTTTCAACCTTTTTGCCTGTATATCTTTTGCGCTCAAGAAAAACGAATAAATTGCTGCATAACGAGCTACAAGCTGTGCTGGATGCAAGTCCCAACTTTGATAAAAACCATTGCTCAAAGAAAAGGTTATGTTTTCAAAATGCTTTTGCCATGCACGATGAACGACGAGCTTGTTTTCTTCTATTTGTTTTACCGATAAATTGTTGCCTTTGTGAATGGGAACGGGGATTTCGATGGTTACGGAATCGGAAAGTCTTATTCCGAGTCGAGCGAGTGCAAGTTGCATTAGTTGCCGAGCGAGATTGCATGAATCATGTTGCAGATGCTGATGAATTCCAGCAATCCCGAAGCTGGCCGTGTAATCAAACGCTCCGAAATGAGCCGAAGCAATACGACCTTCTCCAGCCTTTATTAGCTCTTGTAAAACGATTCTGCCATCTTCGTTTATAATCGCCTGTGGAGTTTCAATCATTATTTCAATTTTGATTAGGCCTGTAGGTAGAGAATTTTTTTGTTCAAAGGCGTCTAGAAGTTTCGACAAAACTTGAACTTCTTTGTAACTTGTGATTTTCGGAAGTGTGACGACAAAATTTTCAGATAGGTTCTTGAAAGTTCTGAATCCATCGGTTTTTTCGGTGAAATTCTGTAAGAAAATTTCCAATGTGCGGACGGCTCTTTTGAAAGTTTCGGATGAAAAAGATTTTATTCGGAAACCACAAAATGGTAGAGCTCGGTCTGAACAGACGTTTTTTGCAAGTTCTTCCGAAGCTTGTTGGGCGTGAGAGTCTTCTTCATAATCGGTGCGAAAACCGTATCCGTCTTCAAAGTCAATACGGAAATCTTCAACAGGTTCGCTTAGAAGCTTTTCAATGGTCTTTCGATAAACATTCCATGCAAGCCATGCGCTGTGACCAGCATCTTTTATCTTTTCTTCATTTTCGGCCTGATATGCTAAGCTTTCATCCAACAATTCGGCGTCAGGAAGTCCCATTGCTTTGGCGAACTCAATGAAATTCGGAGCATACGTCTCTATTGATCTTAATGCGATCCTGCCGAGTTTTTGAGGAGTGTCGGCTTTGAAAAGGTTCGCACCTCCATAAACTACATGAACAGGTTGGCGGCTTTCAATCTGTGGTATCTTCGTTTCCGAAGCAAGATGTTGCTTGAAAAGCTTTTCTGCCAGTTCTTGGAGCATAGAAGATTTTTAGCAAAATTCAGTAAAATCACAAAACCTGTCTTTGTAAGAATAGGAATTTAAATAGAAATAAGCGGATCAAACTATTATTTGGGGTTCCCAATTTTGCAAGCTTTTTGAAACAGTTTTCCAGCACTCATATAATTGAATTTCATCTTACTGAATTTGGAGTTTTGTTTATGGTGTTTTGGCGAAGAAAAAAGCAAGACCCTTTTTCAACATCTATTCTGGGTTTGGACAAAAGTCTTGAAGAGTTAAAAGCAGAAGAAGAAAGAATTGAAAAAGAGTTTAGTTATCGTTTTGCTAATGCAATCGAGAAAACAAGAAGTTCGATAATCAACAAATTGGATGCTGTTCTTGGAAAAAACAGAAAAATTGACGAAGCTTTGCTTGAAGAACTTGAAGAAATTTTGATTTCAACAGACATTGGTGTCGCAACAACCATGCAGATTTTAGAAGCCGTTCGGCAGGGCATTTCAAAGCAAGAGATAAACGATATTTCGGCTCTTAAAGAAGCCATCAAAAAGGAAATCTTGAAAATTCTACAAAACACGAAAGGCATTTCGGACGAAACCAAATTTGATTTGGGGATAAAGCCTTATGTCATGATGGTTGTTGGAGTTAACGGTGTTGGTAAGACAACAACAATCGGAAAACTAGCTTATCGGATCAAAAGTGAAGGAAATGGTGTTTTGATATGTGCAGCAGATACCTTTAGAGCTGCTGCCAATGATCAATTGAAAATTTGGGCTGAAAGAGCTGGTGTTCCGATAATTCAACAAAAGCAAGGTACAGACCCTGCTGCTGTGCTTTTCGATGCTATAAAATCAGCAAAAGCGCGCAACACCGATGTTCTGATTGTTGATACAGCAGGAAGACTTCATAACAAATCGAACCTAATGGCCGAGCTTGAAAAAATGAAACGAATTGCTTCGCGTGAAGTCGAAGGAGCACCACATGAAACTTTACTCGTAATTGACGCCGTAACTGGGCAAAACGGAGTCGAACAAGCCCGTCAATTTATGAAAACAGCCAATGTCACCGGAATCGTTTTGACCAAACTTGACGGCACAGCTAAAGGCGGTATAGCCATAGCCATTGCTAAGGAACTGAATCTGCCAATTCGTTACATCGGTATCGGTGAAAAAATTGATGATCTAATCGTCTTTGATCCACAAAAATACGTCGAAGGACTTTTCAATTGAAAACAATTTTTCTTGATGATTGCTCATTTTATTCCACCTAAGCAAATATACAAACTATTATCAATATCATGCCTAAGATTATATCTAAACTCAAGCTCCTTCAAATAAAGGATAAAATTCTCTCTACTCACTCCATGAAATTTTAGCAATCTCTCCTTTGCATAACTCCAAGAACTTTTTATGCCATTTAGATACGCCCTTCTACAGGTATCTTGTCCTTGGCACCTCTTCCCCTTCCCTCTTTCCTTTTTCTTCCAAAGTAGCTTTCATCCATCTCTATCTCTCCACTTAAAAGCTCTTCATCTTTTGAAAGAATTGTATGTAGATTGTCTAATCTTTGTATAAATCTTATGAACCGTGTTGTATGATTAACCAAGTTCCTTATGTACTTTGTTTACAGAAACATCAAGAATGAAAAGTTTAATAGCTACTATAAACTTAGAAAGAGGGACTTTTAAGTCTTGATGCCCCTTTTAATAATCCATTCTTTTTTACATCTGTAGCACTTGTAAAAATTTCTTCTAACTTTTCCTATGGTTTGGCTATGGCAGAAAGGGCATAAGTGGAATATTTTGAGTAATTACCTAAAAAATAATTCGATACTTTTTTAGCAGGATTTCGGTTGTCAGTTGGGCAATATCATTTATGTAAACATCGGCATATTTTTCGCTTTCTTCCGGATCCATCTGTTTTAGTCTTTCGCCTATGTTATATATTTCCGAAGCTTTTTCATCTATTTCTTCCAAATGTGCACAAAGGAGTTTATGCCCATCTTTTTTGAGAATAACTTCAAGAGCATCTAGGACCTGTCTGTGGGGTGTCCCTTCCCAAATCGGCAAAATCATCGCCTCTCTTAAGAGTCTTTCAACCGGATATTCACTTAAGACTCCCATTCCACCGTTGACTTCCATTGCCCATTTACAGTTTTGAACCGCGACCTCAGCAGTCCAGAATTTTGCAAGATGCGTCAAAAGCCTAAAGAGAATGTATTTTTCCGAATAAGGTGGTTTTTGAAACAAAACTTCATCTAGAATTAAAACGCATTCCCAAGCGAGAGCGAATGCTTTCAGAAGCTGAGAAAATCTATCTTCAAACTGTCTTTTAAGAAGTGGATGTTCTATGACATTTTTGCCGAAAGCCATTCTTCTGCTGGCGAACTTTTGAGCTTCGTAAACAGCTCTTTGAGCAAGTGCAACACTGCCAATGCTGTTTGCCACTCTTGATATGTTCAAAGCTTCCAAAATTAAATAAACTCCCCATTCTTCCTTACCAAGAAGATAGCCTTCAGAATTTTTCAGTTCAATTTCACCTGTTGGCACACTTCTCGTTCCGATTTTATCTTTTATTCTTCGGATAAAATAGTTCAAATTTCCGTCTTTCTTATATCTAGGCACTAAAAACAGCGAAAGGTTCTTGACACTTTTAGGTTTATCTTTGACTCTGGCAGCAACTATTGCAAGCTCAGCACCAGCATTGCTAGAAAAATACTTTTCGCCGTTGAGAGTCCATTTGCCGTTTTCGTAATCCGCAACTGTTTCGACGTTGTTTGCTAAATCCGAACCACCACCAACCTCTGTCATCCATGTTGCGCCTTGCCATACATTGCCGTTTCTTTTGATCATTTTTGGAAAATACTCATCTCGGAGTTTTTCATCTGCATATTTGTAGATACTCATTGCACAAGCCATTGAAACCGTGTATGGACAATAAAGTCCGGGATCGAAAAAGGAGGTTACATAACCCAAGATGTAGAAAAACTTAAGTGATTTTTCCTCAAAAGGACGAGCAATTATTCCAATTTTGTAGGCTTTGTGAAGCATTTTGTAGTATTCAAGTGGATACAGCAATTCATCTATTCTATTGCCGAATCTATCGAACATTTTCAGACGAACGGTGCCCATCCTGTCAACACTTTCCGAGATTTTTAAGCCTTCCTTAAAAAACCAATTTTCATGCTCCGATATTTCTTCGCTTATCCTTACGTCAAAAAGTTCTAGAAATGCAGTCGGTGTCAATCTCATAAGTATTTCTGAAGAATTATACCATTTGTTCTCTAAACTTGCTTTGCGAAGTTTATCCGAAACTCCTAGAAAATTTTTAGGAGCCGTTTGATAGAAAAGTTTTTGACGATTTAGTGTGACTCGGAATTTGATTTGTAGTCTTTCTATGTTTTTACGCCGAGGTCTTCTTCAACCGCCTTGAAACCGAGATAAATTATTTTTCATCGAGCTTTTTTGGATTCTTATTTTTAACCGAGCTTTTATTTTTAGCATTTTTGGCCTTTTCGGAAAAAGAGTTTATTTCCGAAAATGGAATATCGTATATTGCATATTCCTGCCAATCTTTGTAGTCAAAATGCCACCACTCATAAGGGTTAACGATAAAACCTTCTTCTTGCATGACTTTTATAAGCAAATCGCGGTTTCGTCGTTCCTCTTCTGTTCCGCCTTGATATGTTGGTGAAGCACGCTCGGTGAATTCATCATATTCAGAAGGCATAGGCAAAAGTTTGCCTGTTTTTAAATCGTAAAGACTTAAGTCAACAGCACAGCCTCGATTGTGCTTTGATCCTTTAGCCGGATCGGCAACAAAATTTCGTTTTTCTGGAGGTGTAACTTCCCAAAAAAGCTTCGTAACAGACCATGGACGGTATGCATCGAAAATAACCAAGCCAAGCCCCATCTTCTTTAGCTTTCTATGAACTCTCACCAAAGCCTCAGCCGCAGGACGTTGAAGAAAAGCTCTGGCTTCGCTGTAAACAGGTTTCCCTACAAAATTGTTGCTTGTTGCGTATCTTATGTCGAGTTTTATCGTTTTGTCAAGCTTTATCAGTTCGACCAAATCTGCCTCCTTTTTGTTTTCTTCTCTTGGTGGTTGAACTTCTTGGGCAAAAGCAACTGTCAAAAGAGCAAAAAACAATACAAAAATTTTCATAAGTTTTTTCTCCATAATCTAAAACAGCAAAATTATAACTTGACCTCCTAAATGATTATAAAGTCTCGCTCGGTCCTTGATTATGCAAAAAAGTAATGTTTTGACTGATAAACTGTGGCTGAGTGGATGAGAATAATGAGGTTTTCAATATAATGGAAAGGCGCACGACACCAGGAAATAGAGAAGTAATCTTTATGAAAAGAAACGGGACTAATATGGTCCTAGGCTTTCCAAAAAGTCATCACAATTTTAGCTATTAGAACTGATTTGTTTTTGACATCAATTTCAGTCACGGTTCAGAATGAAATAGTAATGTATCCGCATCGGAATCTAATTTCGAAATCTGAAAAGGTGTTGGAAGCTATAAAACTCCTAAAATCCTTCGGCGGGCGAACGTCTATTATAAAATTTGCCAAAAGATTTTTTGGTTTCTCAAATCTTACTGTAGCATCAGCGCAACTTTTGGTGGAAAGCCTTTCCAGACAAGATCCTCGTATCTTAGTTAAAGATGGCTTTGTCGAGTTGATTTCTCTGGAAAAGAAAAATCTAAAACTTTCAGAGGCAAGTTTTGTGGTTTTTGATCTAGAAGCTACGGAAGCAAAATTTCCTCCCGGTAGAATAATGGAAATTGGAGCTTACAAAATCGAAAAAGACAGGTTAGTAGGTGAATTTAAGACGCTTGTGAATCCTGAGACTCCGATTGCTCCATTCGTTACAGAATTAACCGGAATCACTCAAGAAATGGTAGAAAAATCGCCGAGATTCGGTGAAATTGCTCTGGATTTTCTGAAGTTTATTGACGATGCCATTTTAGTCGCTCACAATTCACGATTCGATTTTCGGCTCTTGAATTATGAGATAGGTTTGGTTTATGAAGAATATGAACTGGCAAACCAACACCTATGTACCGATAGACTTTCGCGTAAGCTCCTTCAACTAGAAAATTATCGGCTTCAAACGGTTGCAAACTACTACTCGATAAAAATAGAAAATCCTCATCGCGCTTGCGACGACGCTCTGGCAACGGCTTTGGTTTTTATTAATTTACTGAAAGAATTGGAAAGACTCGGGATAGAGGATTTCGAAACGGCAAAGAAGCTCAAAAGCAAACCGAATTTCAAAAATACAAAAAATTCAGTCTAATTTTTGAAAATTCTCTAATTTCTCATTAGCAATGCTTTAAGTTTTCATTGTATTCTAAATAATTTGAGATGAAGTTAGTAGTTTACTAATCTCGAAGAAGATTTTTGAGAAAGAGAAGTAGAAATGGGAATAAAATCGTTACTCAGCTTATTTTCCAGTGATTTAGCAATAGACCTCGGAACGGCAAACACCCTTGTTTATGCTAAAGGCAGAGGCATAGTTGTTTCCGAGCCCTCAATAGTAGCGATTAATAAAATCACAAACAAAGTCGAGGCAGTTGGACGTGAGGCAAAGGAAATGCTTGGAAGGACTCCTGGCAACATAGTTGCTATTCGTCCGATGAAAGATGGTGTGATTGCGAACTTTGAAGTTACCGAAAAAATGCTACAACACTTCATACAGAAGGCTCATAATGGTAGAAGCTGGGCGCGTCCACGTGTGGTCATCGGGATACCCTCGGAAATAACACAAGTTGAACGGCGAGCTGTCGAGGAATCTGCCTACAAAGCAAAGGCTTCAGAAGTTTACTTGGTCGAAGAAGCGATGGCAGCTGCAATCGGAGCAGGACTTCCAATTACAGAGCCTCACGGTAACATGATTGTTGACATCGGCGGTGGGACGACCGATATAGCTGTAATATCGCTATCGGGAATTGTTTATTCGCGCTCTGTAAGAGTTGCTGGAAACGAGATGGATGAGGCTATCACGCAATACATTAAACGAAAATACAACCTTCTGATCGGAGAGCGAACAGCTGAGGCAATCAAGATTGCTTTAGGTTCAGCGTATCCCCTTGATGAACCTCTTTCGATGGAAGTTCGCGGTAGAAACTTGATAGAAGGGATTCCCAAAACCATTACAATTACAGATGAAGAAGTGCGAGAGGCATTATCAGATTCTGTAGCCACCATTGTTAATGCTGTTAGAGTTGCTTTAGAAAGGACTCCTCCTGAGCTTGCGGCAGATATTGTCGAAAGAGGAATTGTTTTAACAGGTGGCGGCGCTTTGCTGAAAAATCTCGATAAACGTCTGTCAATTGAGACAGACTTGCCAGTTGTTATCGCTGATGATCCCTTATCTTCCGTAGTCTTGGGTGCAGGAAAAATGCTTTCAGATTTTGAGCTGCTTAAAAAAGTTAAATGCGATAGCACACTGCTTACAAGTCTATGACTGAAAGGAGCCAAAAGGAAATATGGAGACTTTCGCCTTGGTTGACGCTGATTCTCTTGATGGCAAACTTCGTCTTGATGGCTTGGGATGCAAGAACAGAATCAAATCAAAGAGTTCTTAGAGTTTGGATGCAAGCAATTGCAGGCTTTTTCCAGTCTCCAATAAGTTTTCTGGCAACAACCGTCACAGAGTATTTTCATTCTTACGTGGAACTTCGTGGTGCTGCCAGCGAAAATGAGAGGTTAAAACAGCGCATTCATGAACTTGAAATAAAGTTGCAAAATGCTGAGCAACTGGCTCTGGAGAATGAACATTTGAGAGAGCTACTGGCTTTGAAAAAAAATTACAAAGGTACAATTTTAATGGCAAGCGTGATAGCACGCGATCCTTCAAAATGGTTTGGTTCCGTAATACTCAATCGTGGCAGTTTGGATGGTGTTAAGGTGAATATGCCAGTTATAACTACAGGCGGAGTCGTTGGCAGAGTGATAACAGTTACTCCGCTTACCTCGCAAGTCATGCTTTTGACAGACGAAAAATCAGGCGCAGGCGCAATAATCGGCGAGCTTGGTAACTCTGCTGCTCTCGGAGTTTTACGCGGAACGGGTAAGAAAGATACGCTCGAAATGAGATATGTCTCCGGCAACGTTGAAGTTCAGATAGGTGAATCTGTTTATACAAGCGGACAGGATGGAATTTATCCAGCAGGACTTAAAATCGGCGAGGTTGTGGAAATCAAGAAAGGATCTTCCACAACGCCTCATCTCATCTACGTAAAACCAACCGCCGACTTCGGTTCGATTAAAGAAGTAGCGGTTTTGCTTTATGAATCACAAAAAATACAACAAGACGGCAAAACAAACCCCTAAAAGGTAACGCCCACAGAAACTGCATCCAAGAAGAGACAACTAACGAAGCTTTGAAAGATTAGAGAAAAAAGACAACGTTCAGAAAAGTTCAAGAGAATTCAGATGATGTTGAGGATAGCACCAGGACAAAGTTAAAGTGAAGATGATTATGACATCGGGAAATTAAAAAGGAAAGTGCGGAAAAAGTAGAAGGCTGACGAGAATGGAACAATTTAGATTGTTAATTGTTTTCATTTTATCCATATTGCTTCAGTGGACAATTCGTAGTGTAGCTGAACCGCTTGCATATATTGACTTTCCGTTGATTGTGGTTTTTTACGCGACCTTGCAAGGCAACACGATACGCGCCCTTTTACTTGCAACAATTGCAGGGATTTCGGTAGATGCATTAAGCGGCGGGCTTTTAGGTGCAAACGGTTTTGCAAAAACTTTAGTAGTTTATCTTGCTTCAGAAGTAGCCAGAAGAGTTTACATGGAAAACTTGCTTTTGCGGGTTTTGCTTCTTGCAGGACTTTCTTTTATACATGGTTTGGTTTATTACGCAGTCCATCGTTTGCTCGGTCAACCAATGGTTGATAATTTCTTTTCGTTGATTTCTTACTCGACACTGGCAACAAGCATCACAAGTATCTTTGCTTTTATCATTTTAGACAGTTTGATTCTTGAAGGATTGGGCGGAATAAAAAAATACGAATTCTTTTCAGTTCGTCGCCAGCCTAGAAGAAGAAATCCGATTCGCTTGGGAAGGAGGTTATAGAGGCAAATGTTTGTTTGTAGAGCTACCCAAGAGCTAAAATCTTACTAGGACAAAACCTATTAGGAACCTTGGGGTTTCTGGTGAAAAATGGTAAATGATTACTCACAAAACCTTCCGGCTAGAATCGCAACCATTAAAATAGTAGCCTATGTTTTGCTTTTGATTTTGGGTGCAAGAGTTTTTTACTTGCAGATTATCAAAGGAGATTACTACAAAGAAAGAGCTGAAAATCAAAGAATTAAGCTGATACCGATACCTGCACCGCGTGGCTCTATACTCGATCGTTACGGCAGGATTTTGGTTGATTCTCGCCCGAGTTATAACATCGTTTTTGCATCCGAGCAGATAAAATTCATAAATCCCTTTGAAAAAGTAGATGACTATGCACGCGGGCTTAAAGTTGATAAGCAGTATTTGATCGAGCGATTAAACCTCATAAAAAAACAGCCTGGTTTTGAAACGATGATAATTAAAGAAAATGCAACTCTTGAAGACATAGCCTGGGTGGAAGCACATAGTCTCGAATTTCCTGAACTTCAAGTAGAAGTAAGACCTCAGAGAAATTATCCCTACGGTGAAGTTTTAGCTCACGTGCTCGGATACGTTGGTGAAGTTAGTCCTAAACAACTGGAAAAACCAGAATATGCCGATTTAAAACCTGGCGATATTGTTGGAAAATTCGGCTTAGAGCAATACTACGACAAATACTTACGCGGTATTCCTGGCTACAGAAAAGTTTTGGTTGATAGCCGTGGCAGGATTCAAGCCGAACTAGAGGTGATTGAACCACAACCTGGACAAGATTTGGTTACAACAATTGATCTTGACCTTCAACTAGCTGCTGAAGCTGAGCTTGCCAGGTCGGTTACAAAACGCGGAACTATAATTGCCATGGATCCGAACAACGGCGAAATTTTGGCATTGGCTTCTTCACCTTCTTTCGATCCGAACGTCTTCGTGAAGGGAATTTCGACACCAGAAGGGCGAAAAAAGATAGCCGAATATTACAAAGATGAGAATCGTCCGTTGCTAAATCGAGCCATACAGGGACGATATCATCCCGGCTCAACTTGGAAGATCCCGCTTGGCGTTGCCGGACTTCAACAAAATGCTATTACGGTCAAAGATTCACGTTTGCTTTGTGGTGGTGGAATCACCATCGGAAATAAATTCACTCGTTGCATGGGGAATCACGGAGTGCCACCGCTGGATTACGCAATTACAAAATCCTGCGACGGCTATTTTTACAGGCTAGGCTTGAAGTTAGGTGTTGACGGTATTATAAAAATGGTTGAAGAATTTGAATACGATAAACCAACAGGCATTGATCTGCCGAATGAAAAGGCTTCAAGAACACCGAAGTATTGGAAACCTTATGTTGAAAAAAGAGAAGGAAAATGGAGTGATATACGCACCGTTTTTGCTTCGATAGGACAAGATACGGTTGAGGCAACCCCAATTTCCATGCTTCGAGCAATTGCTGCAATAGGTGTTCAAGGCAAAATGTATGTTCCGCATTTGATGAAGGAGATCAAAGAAATCGGTGCTGTTGGAGCTTTCCCAGCCAAACCTGGACTAACTTATGAAATTCCAGAACCTAAAGTTATCAAGATGACCGAGGAGCAAGAGGCACTTGTATTGAAAGGACTTTGGGGAGTGGTAAATGCAGGTGGAACGGCAAGTAGAATTAGAATCCCGGGATTTGATATTGCAGGCAAGACCGGAACAGCTCAAAACGCTCCGCTTGGAACAAAGGGACCGAAAGATCATGCTTGGTTTGTAAGTTTTGCTCCTGCCTACAAGCCCGAAATAGCCGTGATGGCAATAATTGAAAACGCTGGCTTCGGCGCTCAACATGCCGCTCCAGCAGTAAGAGGAGTTTATGATGCTTACTTGCGAAAGTATCACCCTGAATTGGTGCAAGGACAACAACTAGCAAAAGATAACTCGAAGAATAATTTATGATCGGAATCATCGAAAGACGAAATTTCAAGGAGTTCGACTGGCTTTTATTTATCTTGGCTATTTCGATAGTTTGCTTTGGAATTTGGCAAATTTACAATGCTCAGCCTACCGAAAACTATTGGCAAAAGCAGATAATAGGCCTGATAATAGCTGTTTTAGTTGCTTTGATTGTTTCTCTGATTGATTACAGAACCTTGATTCATTTTGCCCCCGTTTTTTATGTAATCGGCTTGGTTTTGCTGATACTTGTTCTAACTCCACTTGGAGTCAGAGTAAAAGGTCAGCAAGCATGGCTCAAACTACCTTTGATTGGGCAATTTCAGCCTTCAGAATTTGTTAAGATTCCCGTTGTTTTGATGCTTGCAAGATATTTCGGTGAACGAAAGGGTATTCAGCCATTGACACTAAAAGAAACTTTGGTCGGAGTAGCGATATTGGCTGTTCCCATTAGCTTGATTTTGTTAGAACCAGATGCAGGACAAGCTTTGACCTATTTTCCGCTACTTGCAGTTGTTATTTTTCTATCGGCTATAAGAATTCGCTGGATTGTTTTATCGCTCGTTGCCGTTTTGATTTTGGCTCCTGTTGGTTTTTACATAGGTGTGAAGACTGGAAAGATTAAGCAATATCAAATCGAGCGAATAAACGTCATTCTTGATCCGGAAAATGCCGATCCACGAGGATATGGCTACCATACTTTTCAATCAATCATAACAGTTGGACAAGGCGGAGTGACGGGTATAAAAGGTGATACGGAAAAATCACAAAGCGCCCTAAAGTTTCTACCTGAGCCACACACCGATTTCATCTTTGCGGTTACAGCAGAAAACACAGGCTTTTTGGGTTGCGTCTCTTTGCTTTTGGCTTATGCACTTTTGCTTTCAAGATTGATCATGGGAGCAAAGTTCTCTCCGGATCGCGCCGGAATGCTCGTTATCATGGCATTTGTCGGTGGTATGACTTTTCAGATTTTTATAAATATCGGAATGGCTCTCGGAATCTTGCCTGTTATAGGAGTTCCGCTCCCGCTGATGAGTGCAGGGCTTTCTTCAATTTTGTCAACCTTTATCGCTATTGGCTTTGTGCTTAGTGTGAGAATGCGTCGTTTTGTAAACTACTGATTAAGGAGATTTCGACCATGTCAAATAACGGTAAGCTGAAAGAGGTTTCAGCTCGATCAACAAACGGCAAAATGCATTGGAACATTATTTATTTTTTTTCTGCACTGCTTTTGTTTTTATCTGCTGGCGTGCTGACAGGAATTTTGATTTCCTACTATATGAACAACTCCAGCATGGTTACGGAGGTATCGGCTTTAGCAACTTACCGTCCGCCAGAAGTGACAAAAATTTACGCTGATGACGGAGAAACCGTTATAGCCGAGTTTGCCTTGGAAAAGCGTATCCCAGTAAAGGAAAGTGAGATTCCTCAAGTTGTTGAAGATGCTCTTCTTGCTATTGAAGATATACGTTTCTACGACCACATCGGGATTGACCCATACAGAATCTTCGGAGCTGCTTTCAAATACATAACGACAGGCAAGATAGAAGGAGCTTCGACTATCACTCAACAACTTGCCAAAAACTTGTTTCTTTCGCGTGAGCAAACACTTTCCAGAAAAATCACCGAATGGATGATGGCTTTGCAGATTGAAAGATTTTACACAAAGCGACAAATTCTTGAAATGTATGTAAATTACGTTTTCCTAGGTGCCGGTTCTTACGGCTTTGAAGCAGCAGCACGAACTTATTTCGGTAAATCTCTAAAAGACCTGAGTATAGAAGAAGCTGCAGTGCTTGCCGCAATACCTAAATCTCCCGAATATTCGCCTACGAGAAACATGAATAAGGCTTTAGAAAGACGAAACATTGTTTTAGATCAAATGGGGAAAAATTTTCCAGACAGATACCCAGCTTCCATGATCCAAGAAGCAAAATCTAAGCCTATAAAGCTTGCAGTTTCAGCTTATTATCGCGACGTTCCAAAATCAACCGCATGGGATTATCCAGTTGAAGAAATCCGCAAGTATTTGGAAGATAAGTACACAACACGCGTAGCTCAAGGCGGTTTGAAAGTCTATTCTACAATCAACATCGAGGCTCAGAAACTTGCAACAAAAGCGATAAGAGAAGGTTTAAGACGCTACGATCAAACTCGGCCTTGGCGATCGAACTATCAAAACATATTGGTCAACGAAAACAACGAGCCAATAACCGATCCGAAAGAAATTCAGCGCAGACTTGAAGGGTTTAAGCATCCGGACTGGTATGGAGATGATTACGAAGAAGGTGAATTCATCAAAGGCTTGGTGATGAGTGTTGATCAGCAAAAGGAAGAAGCATTGGTTAGATTTGGAAGATACAGGGCAGTTGTAACGGCCAAAGACATGGGAAGATGTAAGAAAAAACCGAGCCAAGAATTAAAACCTGGTTACTTAGCAGAGTTCGAGATAAAGGAAGTTGACAACGAGAAAAAAACTTTGAAAGTGCAACTTTCGCAAGTTCCTGAAGTGCAAGCAGCTTTGATTTGTTTAAATGCCAAAAATGGTGAGATTGTTGCGATGGTTGGTGGATACGACTTTGCAACAAACAAGTTCAACAACGCAACTCAAGGCTTGCGTCAAACAGGTTCAGCTTTTAAGCCCTTCGTATATGCAGCGGCGTTGGAATGGGGCATGACACCTGATATGTATGTCAGTGGTGCACCTATCAAACGCGGTAATTGGCAACCACGTAACTACGATGGATCGGCAAGTCATCCGAATGTTCCGATGAGAGTTGCTCTGGCGAAGTCTTACAACATTGCAGCCGTGCATCTGATGGAACAAGTTGGTATTCAGACAGTGGCGCAACTGGTGCGTCGTTTCGGTGTAACAACTCCGATGGCGCCTTATTTGCCCTCAGCTCTTGGCGCTTCCGAGATTTCATTGCTTGAAATGGTCTCTGCTTACTCCGTTTTTCCAAATAAAGGAGTACGCGTTGAGCCTCATCTTATCAGGAAGGTTTTAGATAGAGACGGCAAAGTTTTGGAGGAATGGCAAAACACTTCATACAAGGTTACAAGTCCATACGTAGCTTTAACGATGGTTGATCTGATGCAAAGCGTCGTAAGACCTGGTGGAACAGCTTCGCATGCTGATGCCAGCGGGCATCCACTTGCAGGAAAAACCGGCACGGTTAACGATCACACTGACGTTTGGTTCATAGGATATACGCCGACTTATGTAACTGGTGTCTGGATGGGGAATCCCCTCAGAAAAGAATCTTTAGGAAAAGGCATGACAGGAGGAGGCACCGCGGTTCCAATTTTCAACGCATTTATGATCCCTTTTATGAAAGACAAACCAAAAGAAAGTTTCCCGTCGCCACCACCGATGCCTGCCGAAATTAAAGCTCTGGTTGAACTACGTAAACGTGAAGCCATTGAAAGACTCGAAAAAGAAAGAGAGGCTGCAATGTTGCTTGGTGAAAAACGCACAAAGACGGGAGATTTGCCTGTAGATATTCTAACCTTGCCGGAAAACATATTTATTCAGCAACAACCTGAGAAGAGCGAAGATAAAAAAGAAAAGCCAGTTGAAGAGCCTAAAAATACCGATTCTAAAGAACCTCAACTACCACGTCAAAAGCCGATTATTTCAATTGACAAGGAACCTTTGTCAACTGAAAATCCCATGAAGAAAAAACGAGAAGGTGAAAAGCAGGACGCTGAAAAGAAGAAGAACAAGAAAGGCGATGATGACGATTAAAGGTGTAAATGATTAAGCTGTTCGGCTGAAGCAAGTTATTATCGGTCCTCAAAACTCATAAGATAGAGTTGCAATTTGCTGATTGATTTTGTCTTTTTTCTCACCGTTTGCCGTTTGTAACGGTTTTAGTTTATCTTGCTATTTCGCTTATGGTTTCGGAGTTTGATTTGAAAATAATGAAACGTGCCCTTGAGCTTGCTTCTCTTGGCATAGGTCAGGTCAGTCCAAATCCTCTGGTTGGCTGTGTAATAGTTGATAAAGAAGGCAGGGTGGTTGGCGAAGGAACTTATATTTACGAAAACATAACCCACGCAGAAGTAATAGCTTTAGAACAAGCTGGAGAAAAAGCAAAAGGTGGAACAGCTTACATTTCACTTGAACCACATGCTCACACTGGCAGAACTCCACCATGCACCGATGCTTTGATAAAAGCCGGAATCAAAAGAGTTGTTTGCCCGATCGAAGACCCAAATCCTTTGGTGTCGGGTAGAGGGTTTGAAGTCTTGCGCCAAAACGGCATTGAAGTTGTCACAGGAGTTTTAGCAGATGAAGCCTACAAGCTGAATGAGAAATTCTTTGTGTGGCACAGGAAAAAACGCCCTTTTGTCCATCTGAAAATGGCAGTTTCGCTTGACGGAAGAATTTCCCTGAGTAGAAGTGTTTCTACAGCTCTTTCCAGCAAACAAGCCCTTTGTCGTGTTCATGAACTTCGTCACGAACACGATGCAATTCTTGTAGGCGGAAATACTGTTTTCGTTGATAATCCGTCTCTGACCGATAGGAGCGGTAAACCCCGCAGAAGAAAATTGGTTCGAGTAATTTTAGACAATAGTCTGAAATTACCGCTTGAATCAAAAATTGCAGAGACTGCAAGAGAAATACCTACAATTGTTATCTCAAAACTTGCCGATTCGCAAAAAGCTTCTGAGCTTCGAGAAAAAGGCATTCAGATCTTCGAAGAAGATGCCCATGATCTATGCAAAGTTCTACAGATTCTTCGTGAACTTGAGCTTCAAAGTGTTCTAGTTGAAGGTGGAGCAAGGGTTGCCGGTAGCTTCGTTGATGCAAGATTGATTGATAAGGTGACTTTCATTTATTCGCCGATTATTATTGGTGGAACAAAAGCTCCCTCAGCTGTGGAGGGAAATGGAACTTGCTCACTTACAAAAGCTTTAAAGTTACACGACATCAAGATTGTTCAATACTGTTCAGATTTTGAAGTAACGGGTTATCCACTTGATGAAACTGATTAGGGCAAGAAAATCTTTCGGCCAGAATTTTCTTGTCAGTCGCAGGTATATCGAACTGATTATCTCTGCACTTAATCCTCAGCCGGATGAAATGATTGTCGAGATAGGTCCGGGATGCGGAGCTTTAACAGAACCTTTGATAGAATCAGGTGCCAATATAATAGCAATCGAGCTTGAGTACAATGCAATCGGCTTTTTGCAGAGTAAATTTTCAGAAAAGAAAAATTTCAACTTAATCGAAGCCGACGTTTTGAAGATAAGTTTCAATGAGGTTCTGCAGATGCGAAAAGCAAAATTGGTTGGGAATCTTCCATTTTACATTTCAACAGCAATCTTGCAAAAACTTATACCAGAACGTTTTTGTTTCGAGTTAATGATTCTGATGTTTCAACGCGAAGTTGCCGAGCGACTGCTTTGCAAGCCAGGGAATTCAGGTAGAGGTTTTTTGAGCGTTGTAGCACAGACCTTTTTTGAGCCAGAAAAACTTTTCGATGTCCCACCCGGTGCTTTCCGTCCTATGCCGAAAGTCTGGAGTTCTGTTCTGAAATTTAAGCCGAAACCTCAGCCATCGGTTAGCGAACCTCTTTTTTGCGATTTAATAGGTGCAGCTTTCTCGCAAAAGCGAAAAACAATTTTCAACAATCTAAAAAGGTTCGATAAAGTAAAGATTCAAGCTTTTAGCAATTGCAAAAATCAAAGAATCGTCGAATTTTCCAAAGAAAGCTGGTTTGAGATTCTTCAAAGTACCGGTATTGATCCATCGGAACGTGCTGAAGCTCTAACAAACGAGAAATGGTTGGAGCTTTACAAACAGATTTTTGGAAGTTTCTCAAGCGGTTAGGATTGAAACCGAAAAACTCTTTGGCTTTTATCGAAAGATTGAAGCTAATCTATTGCTAGACTGAGATTAGGTATTGTTCGGAACTGTAAGTTAGTTGACATGGTTAAGATTCTGAGCGGAAAAGAAATAGCTGAAGTTATAAAGCGTGAAGTTGCGGAAGAGGTAAAAAAAATGTCGATTCCGCCGTGTCTTCATGTTATTCAAGTTGGAAACAACGAAGCTTCTGCGGTTTATGTAGCCAATAAAATCAAATCGGCTCGCGAGGTTGGCATTATTTCGCATCATACGCATTTTTCTGCGACGATTACGCAAGCCGAATTGTTAGAGAAAATCAGGCAGTTGAACGTAGACGATTCAGTTGATGGAATACTCGTCCAATTGCCGCTTCCATCACACATAAATGAAGATATGATTCTGGAGAGTATTCATCCTGAAAAGGATGTTGACGGATTCAATCCAGTAAATGCCGGAAAGCTTTTTCAAGGCAAACAAACCATACCACCTTGTACTCCTGCTGGCGTGATCGAGATTCTGAAACGCTCCCACATAGCAATTGAAGGAAAAAAAGCGGTTGTTATTGGAAGAAGCAATATAGTTGGAAAACCTATGGCAATGATGCTTTTACAAGAAAATGCAACTGTGACCATTTGTCATTCGCGCACCGAAAATCTCGAGAGAATCACAGCTCAAGCAGATATTTTGATTGCCGCAATCGGCAAAGCTGGTTTTATAAGAGAGAAACACATAAAAGAAGGTGCTGTCGTGATAGATGTTGGAATAAACAAAGTAACCGACGAATCTCTCGTGCGTGAGCTTTTTGATCAAACAGAACTAGAGAAAAGGCTGAAAGCGGTAAAGGAAAAAGGATTTACCTTAGTCGGTGACGTTAGTCCGAAGAGTGCGAAACAAAAAGCAGGATTTTTTACTCCTGTTCCTGGAGGAGTTGGGCTTTTAACCGTTGCGATGCTTATGAAAAATACATTGAAAGCATCGCAGCTCCGGAGGAACTAAATCCGTCTCAATCGGTTCTTGATTTTCCTATCAAACCATTAGAAACAACAAATTAAAGGCTTTTGACCTGTGTAAATTTGACTTCCCCTTTTTCGTTATAACTAGGCAAATCGTCAATCAGCTTTTTGCCCTTGGATGCGCTTTTTCATAGCTCTTTTGTAGATCGCTTTTTCTGAGATGGGTGTAAATTTGCGTCGTTGAAACATTTGCATGGCCTAGCATTCTTTGGACCGAGAACAAATCGGCATCATTTTGCACTAAATGGGTTGCGAAACAGTGTCTTAGGGTATGTGGCGAAATATCGGGAATGCCGATTTTTCTGCCATATTCTTTAACAAAGAGAAACACGTCCTGTCTTGTTAGAGGTTTACCTTGGGAAGAAACGAAAATTTTTTTCGTTTTTGTTTCCTTCTTTTTTCTCAACGCAAGGTATTTTTTTAGCCATTCTGCAGCGGACTTTCCGATGGGAATCTTTCTAACTTTACTTCCTTTACCGTAGCAAGTTAGAATTCTTGAGTTGAAATCTATGTCTTTGAATTCTAGGTCTAACAATTCCGAAACACGCAAACCGCAGGCGTAGAGAAGTTCTAAAATTGCACGATTCCTAAGACCAATTTCTTGTGAAACATCAGGTATAGAAAAAAGCCTTTCAATATCTTCGACCGAAAGATACTCAGGAAGCTTCTGTAGCTTTTTTTGAAACATCAAGTTTTCAGCAGGATTTTTGTCAATAAACCCGTCAATCACCAAGAATTTGTAAAACCCTCGTATTGAGCTTATCAAGCGATTTACAGATGACGGCGAAAGTTTATGCACGTCTATTAGAAATTCGCGTAAATCTTTTTGAGCAAGCGATTCGATTTTGAGGTTTTGTTTTTCAGCCCACTCGGATAACTTCATCAAATCTCTTTTATAGCTTTCCAAAGAGTTTTGTGATAATCCTTTCTCGACTTGAAGAAATTTGATGTATTCTTCGATTAAGTTTCTTTGCATAAAAGCCAGGTAAATTTTAATCTAAAGTTATTTTTTCTACAAGAATGCAAGAAAATCAATTGACTCCAATGTGTCAGTTAAGTAAAAATTCTAGAAGAACGGAAGAAAGGTTTAAAGTGAGGAGGATAGAAAAACAACATGAAATTCCTACTGCTGTTTTTCTTGTTTTTAGTAGTTTCTACTGCAAGAGGAGCGACTTATACAGTTAATAATTCGGGTGATGGACCAGGTAGTTGTCCTACCAATTGTACACTGCGTCAGGCAATCCAAGATGCTATCAACAATCCAGGAAATGATAATATACAGTTTGACTCTAGTGTAACCACGATAAATTTGACTCTTGGATGCCTCACCATAAGCGATCCAAATGATGACCCTTTAAATATCACGGGCAACGTTACGATAAACACCACTGGAAATGACAGCGCATTTTGTATTCTGTCCGACAACATTACTTTGGATGGATTGACGGTTCAAGGGAATACGAATAATGGACAGGCAATAATTTACGTTCAGAACGCTTCTAACATAACGCTCACTAACCTGACTGTGCAAAACAACCGGAACGGTGGGGGTATTTACTTTGATGGCGTCACTTCGCCGACATTTCCAAGTGCATCTGTATCACAATCTATTATCAGAAACAACGGTTTTGCAGGTGTTCAGATATTGAACTCTTCGTGGGTGCATGTAGGCGTTAGTCAGATTTACGGGAACGGTCAAGAAGGAGTCCTGATAAAAGATTCCTCTGAAAACCGGGTAGATTTTAACTACATAGGTACTAACTCGGCCTCCACAGGTCCTGCAGACGACCCGATAACAAGCGTTTTACCTAATGGGAATTCTGGGGTAGCGATACTGTCAGAAAACGATCAAAGTCAGGGTAACTTAATATGGAGAAACAGAATAGCTTACAACAGGTATCAAAACATCTCGTTGAAGGGATCAGATACTTCGGGTAACCGTATCGAAAATAACCAGATTTACTCGGATTTCTGCCGTGATCCCGATTTGCCACAGCCAAACCTTGATCCGAATAATGGCATAGTCATAGCTGATGGAGCTAACAACAATACTGTGGAGCGTAATAGAATAGAGTGCCATTTTTATAACGGAGTACAAGTCGTAGGAGATAACTCCGACGGCAATGAAATCATAAAACATGACGGGACAAATATAGGAGGAGTGTTCGGCACTTTGCCTTCTATCATAAGAAGGCATGGCACTGCAATTTTGGTTACGAATGATTACAACAACGGTTCATTTCCTACTACTTCGACTTCATCTCCTATTCCCCAGGGTCCGGATTCAACTTTTATAAGTGAAAATACAATTGATGGAGCAAATTATCACGGCATACATGCAATTCTTGCTACCAGCATTTACATTTGGTCAAACACCATACAAAACACGTCGAACACTGGGATACTTATGGTCGGCTCTGCAGGAGCAATAGGTATTGAACCGTCTAGTGCTCCTGCAGGTAATACAATTACTCCTAATAATACTGCCGGAGGGGGTAGTGCAGGAATAAGAGTAGAAGCCCATTACGGAAGTGACACAAATTATCAGAATTATTCGGATGATGTAAATTCAGATTTAGAAATAAGAAACAACATAATCTCAGATGCTGACTTTGGGATTCTAGGACTTGACAACGAAATTGATTCCACTCAAGATCCTATTCAATTGGATTCGAGCAACACTATTTCTAGGACAACCTATGCAAGAGTGCTACAACAGTGGTTTGGAATAGTAGAAATTCTGGATGCCGCTGGCAATCCGATTACAAGCATTACAGCAGGAGCGATAACTTCGCCTACCTGTCCGTGGGATAACCGCAACTTGCAAGCTTACAACAACGGTGCTTGGGGACCATCAGGATTAAATCTATACAATGTATATACTTGGGCTTGGGGTGGAATTTTGTTAACCGACGATTATGTTGATAATTCCGGTAATTACACTAATTGTAATCCAAGGAATGTCATTGCCTATGCTGCTCCGCTTTATGGAACTGCTCAATTCAGCTTCGACGGAAACAGCACTACTCATCCGGTATTACCTGATCCAGGACTTCCTTCCCATTCTCCTTCAGGCTCCCAAAACGCAAGGTATCAGATAGCCCAAGTTCAGTTGCTTGCGCCTACAGCGGCAGAAGTTGTCATAAAAGGGAAAGTTATAAGTGAAATGGGTAGAAGAGTTCCGTACGTTGACATTGTTGCTCTTGGTAGCTCTAATCAGTGGAGAGTCAAAACAAATCTTTTAGGTGAATACAGACTTTCAGTTCCGTCCGGTGAGGTTTACATCATAAGGGCACAATCAAAACGTTATCGCTTCACACCAGAAGAATACGTTTTGAATGTCCAAGAAGATATGGAAGGGATTGATTTTACAGTGCTAGAAAAGGGAATCATACAGAAAAAAGAAACTATATCAGGAGAAAAACGTTTTCCTGACAAAAAAATTCGTTGACGCGATTATCTGCTCGCGCAAAATTTCGCCGAGTTGATAAAGTTCAACCATAAGCTTAGTTCCGCTAATTTTCACAGTAAAAAAACTAACTCTTAGGACTTTTTCAATGCATGTAGTACAATTCGAGTCTTAGTAAAAAATCTTGTAGGGGTGACGTGGAAAAATGCTAAGACTCAATGTTTTAATGATTTATTTGTCTTTTGTTTTTGTTCCGGTAATTGTTTCTGCACAATCACAGGCACTAAACGGGCAAATTGAAGGCACCGTGTTGGATGCAAATGGTGCCGTAGTTCCGAACGCAATCGTTACCGTCAAAAATATAGAAACAGGTGCAGAAAGAGAAGTTAAAACAGATGAGAGCGGTTTTTATAGAGTTCCACTCTTACCGTTAGGGGCATATCGCATCACCGTGGAAGCACCAAACTTCAAACGTCTGGTGCGAGAAGGCATATCCTTGACAACCGGACAAACTGCTACTGTTGATGTAACGCTTGAAGCAGGAGAGGTGCAAGAAACAGTTACCGTTACATCTGATGCACCAATCGCAGATGCAGGAAAGATTGAACTTGGAAGAGTGATGAATACGCGTGAAGTAGAGAATTTACCATTAGTTTCACGTAATCCCTACAACTTTGCTTTACTTCAAGGCAATGTCACGGGAAGACCGAATTCTGAGTTTGGTGTTCCTCGTATAAATGCAAACGGATTTGCCCGCAGAACTAACTATCAACTTGATGGAAACGTAAATACACAAGCTGACAGATCTGGCATTCGTCTGATACCGATTTCTGACACTTTTGTCAGTGAAGTTCAGCTTGTAACAAACGGTTTCGCACCTGAATTCGGCAACACTGTGGGTTTGATAATGAATGTTGTAACTCCAACTGGAACAAACAACCTAAAAGGTTCTGCTAGCTATCGTTTTCGTCGAACACCGTTTTACGCTAGGCCTTTTTTCTACACCTCTCCGAGAGATTTACCAGAAAACAATGTTGACAACTTTACTGTTGCCGTAGGTGGGCCTTTGATCAAAGATAGATGGCACTATTACACAGGCTATGAATACATAAAACGCGATTTAGCTGTAGAACCTGGAAGACTTGTAACAATTCCTGCATCAACTCAAGCACAACTAATAGCTGCTGGCGTCCCAGCGTCAGCTTTCGTGCCGGCTATCCCTGTTTCGCAGAAGGCAAATTTCTTCATAATCAGGACAGATGCTCAAATTGACAAAATAAATCGCTTGACTACAAGATATAACTTTTTCGATAACAACTCACCAAACAACATTGCCGGCGGAATCAACACACTGCAACGCAGTATTGACTTCAAAGATAAATCCTACTCTCTCGGTGTGCAGCTAGCTTCAACTTTTTCAGCGCAAGTCATTAACGAGTTTCGCTTTCAATATTCAAAGCGTGATTCTAGATTTCTTCCGAATTCAAATTCTGGAACAGGTCCTTCTATTGTGATTTCAGGCATCGCTAATTTTGGTTCTCCCGAAAATAAAAACACTATCTTGCCAATCGAAAAAATGACTCAGTTTCAAAACAATCTCACTCTGATTCAGACTAATCATTCCATAAAAATAGGTGGAGGTTTCAATAAAATCTACGATTTCCGGCGTTTCGCTGTTTTTGCAAGATACGTTTTCCCGACTATACAAGCTTACATCGATGCTAGAAGCGGTGTCAATCCAAGAAGTTATTCGCAATATGTTGAAGCTTTCGGTGATCCTGAACTTGAATACAAATCAAATTTTTGGAATTTCTTTGCTCAAGATGACTGGAAAATAACGCGCCGACTCAAGATCTTATACGGTGTTAGATATGATCTTTACGATGTCCCAGATGCCGATTCTAATTCACCTTTCCCGGCCTCCCAAAAGTTCAACATTGACAAAAATAATTTTGCTCCAAGACTAGGTTTAGCATACGCTTTGAGGGAAGGGAGTTATCCGACAGTTGTTCGTGTGAGTGTTGGAAGGTATTACGATCCGCCTCAACTTGACATTTATGCACGCGCTCTTCAAAACAACGGTAATCCGAAGTTCTTTACTTTTACCTTTTCACCGAATACGTCTGGTGCACCGAACTTCCCTAACACTTTAGGCTCGCTTCCTCCTGGAACCCCACTTCCTAGAAGAAGCATAGAAACGGTTGCACCAGATTTTGAAAACATGTATGCAATCCATGCTAATTTGCAAGTAGAACAAGCTCTAACGGAAGACTTAGCACTCACCGTAGGTTATATTCATTCAAGCGGTAGGCACATACCAGTTTATCGAAATATCAATTGTTTACCTGTAGGGGGAAGTCTAGCCGACGGGCGTCCTTTCTTTGGAAACATGACAGTAAATCCATCCACAGGTGCTGTTAGCGTTACTCCATGCACAAACAGGATTTTCCCGCAATTTCAGAACATTTTAATGGTTGAATCGGCGGGAAATTCAAACTACAATGCTCTGACACTACAATTGAACAAGCGCTTTTCTCAAGGTTATCAATTCAGCGTCAACTACACGCTTTCAAGAGCAGTTGACGATGCACCAGAACAGAATCTTGTCGTTGCACCTTCATTGACGTTGTCCGATCCATCAAATCGAAAGTTCGACAAAGGAAAATCTTTTGCTGATCAGACTCACACTTTTGTTATGTCTTTTGTTGGAAAACCAACTTTCAAGATTGAAAATAAATTCTTGCAAACACTCTTAAACGATAATCAAATAGGCTTCATCATTACGGCAAATAACGGCGAAACCTTTGATATAATCACCAATACAGACCTTAATCGTGACGGTATTCTTCAAGATCGCCCCGTAGGACTTAAAAGAAATCAATTCCGCACACCGAAACAATTCAACGTTGATTTGCGTTATTCTCGCTTTGTAAACTTTTCTGAAAGATTCAAGCTGGAAATCTTTGGCGAGTTTGTAAATCTTTTCAACATCAATAGCATTTTCCAATACAACAACACGACCTTGACGGCTAATAACATCAATACATCGCTTGTGAACCCTCTAACTGGTGAATTAAGGGGACCATTGCCTAACTTCAAGACTTTAGGCGCAACATCGCTCGATAGCCGTCAATTTCAACTTGGCTTCAAGTTTACTTTCTAATTTGTAACTTGATTTCAAACACGGTCTCTCAAAACTTTTTAAGCTTGACGATTTGAAGTTCGGCGTTTTTTTAATCAGAACTAATGGATTCTACTTGTGATTTTTCTTCTGCCTTTCTCAATCTAAGAAGATGGATCTTTCTGTCATCAGCACGTAGAACTTCTATGTTAAGTCCGTGAATGTTAAATTTTTCTCTTGGTTTAGGTATGTATCCGAGTTTGCTGGTTACAAGTCCGGCAATCGTAGTGATATCCTCTTCCTCGAGTTCGAGGCCGAAAAGTCTTTCTATTTTATCAATCTCGGTTGAGCCTAGAACATCAAAATAACCTTCTTCACCCTCAATAATTTCAATGATTTCTTCTTGCTTTATATCTTCATCCTCGATTTCACCGACAATTTCTTCCAAAATGTCTTCAATTGTTACCAATCCCGCCACGCCACCGTATTCATCAACAACTATCGCAAGTTGGATGTGATTTTTCTGCATGTCTTTTAGCAGTTGTGATGCCAGCTTTGTTTCAGGCACAAAGAACACAGGGCGTAGGAACGATTCTATTTTTTCATTTTCTTTTCCTTCTGCCCATGCTGTCAAAAGATCACGTACATAAATCATACCCTCAATGTTATCTATGCTTCCCCTGAAAACTGGAATTCGTGAATACTTTTCTTCGATCATCAAATCCCGAGCTTGCTCAACGGTGGCTTCTACAGGTAACGCGCAAATCTCTGTTCTCGGAGTCATTATTTCCATCACGCGCGTTTCCAAAAACTCGACCATTGCCTCAATCACTTCATGTTCTTCATCTTCAATAATTCCCTCAGCCTTACCGACTTCGATCAAAGCCTGAATATCCTCTTCGTAGCTTTCTTTGTCTTCTCCATCTTCTCGAGTTTCTCGTTGATATTGCTGTTCTCTTCTTTTCAGTAAACGCTCGAATGGATCAGCAATGAAAGACATCAACTTATAAGAAGGACGCACCAACGGAAGCAGGAAAATCAATTTTTTTTCAGGGTTCTTCCATGTAAGAAAACGCGGGATAAATTGACGGAAAATACCTGAAAGAGGAAGAGCAATAGCTAGTGAAATCAGAAGTAATTCATAAGGAGTCCGAAAAATTTGGCTTTGATGGACTATCAAAGTTGTCAAGACCGAAAAAATAATCAAAAGAATTTGAATCGTCGCAGAAAGTGCAAACCGAAATCGGAAGCGATTTTCCAGAATCTCAAGTGTCTGATTTTTTGACTTTGAAGGTGGTTGCGCTCGGATTTCAGCCAGTAATCGTCTCAATGAAACATCTGATAGCTGTGTAAACGACATATCTATTGTCGCAAGAAAAACCAGCAATACCAAAATCAAAATAGCTATGGCTATTTCAATTTCCATAAAGTAAACATCTTTAAGCTATGCCCAATTTTTCTCTGAGTTCAACTTCGAGTTGATTCATCTGCCCTTGGTCTGTTTCATGATTATAACCGCAAAGATGCAAAATCCCATGCAGAATGAGTTGTTTTATTTCTTTTTCTAGAGTTAAGCTATTTTCCTTTGCTTGCTTCTTTGCTGTTTCAACACTGATAACGATGTCGCCTAAAAAACCATTAGTTTCTGAATCATAAAAATCGGATTCGTAATTAAACGAAAGCACATCTGTCGGCAGATTCTTATTGCGGAAGGTTCTGTTTAATTCCCTGATTTTTTTATCAGAAACAAAAACAATCGTAAAATCCTTATCCTTAGCTTGTTCTATTAAACTTGCGGCATCTTTGGCGAAAGCTTCAAATTCTGATTTTTCCAGTCTTATCTTTCTTTGTTTGTTAATGACTTCAGGCATATTCTCGGCCTTTCAAGCAGATGCAGTTTTTACTTCTTCGGCATTGCGTTCGTAAGCCTCGATAATCAGTTGCACAAGACGATGGCGAACTACATCTTTTTTAGTGAAGTAAACGAAGGCAATTTCTTCGATGTCCTTCAAAATTCTCTCTGCTTCTAGAAGACCGCTTTTTTGCCCACGTGGTAAATCAATTTGAGTTTTATCGCCCGTGATTACAACCTTTGAACCAAAGCCAATCCTGGTTAGAAACATCTTCATCTGTTCACCCGTCGTGTTCTGAGCTTCATCCAAAATGATGAAGGCATCATTCAGAGTTCTTCCACGCATGAAAGCAAGTGGGGCAATTTCGATTATCCGCTTTTCAAGCATTCTGGTAACTTTTTCCGCATCAACCAAATCAAATAAAGCGTCGTAAAGTGGGCGCAAGTATGGATCAACCTTCTCTTGCAGATCACCAGGCAAGAAACCCAATTTCTCACCCGCTTCGACGGCTGGGCGCGTCAAGATGATCCTTGAAACCTGCTTTTGAAAAAGCGCCTGAACAGCCATTGCTACGGCTAAAAATGATTTCCCAGTTCCCGCTGGCCCGATACCGAATGTTAAGTCTTTAGTCTGAATTGCTTCTATATATCTTCTTTGCGTTGGTGTCTTCGGTGTGACTTGTTTTTTGCCCGAGGGATTGAAGCGTGCCTTCGTAAAGTAATCTCTAAGCGAGTATGCACGATCTTCAGCTATGTGTTTGAAGGCTTCGCGAAGCTCTCTATCGGTGAATGTATTTCCTTCGGAAAAAAGCTCGGCAAAATCCTGCAAAATTTGCTCGACTGTCTTGACGTCGTTCGGATCACCATCTATTGTTAGATCTTGACCACGAACGTTAACGCGAACGTCCAAAATTGATTCCAGATATTTTATGTTTTGGTCTTGAACTCCAAAAAGTGTTTCTATTCCCCTTGGCGGTAATTCTATCCTTTTCTTTTCGTTCAAATCTCCTTTACAAACCTCTTTTTGAATGAAAATTCTTCAAACAAATTTTTTAAAAATTTCGTTTTCAAGCCGTTGCTTGACCTTCAGATCGGGAACAATGTTTCTCGAAAGCCTCGATCAAAGCCTCAGCAATTTCAACGGGATGCCGACCTTCCAAATCTTTGCGCTCGAACATCTGCACCAATTTTCCATTTTTTAGAATTGCAATCGAAGGTGACGAAGGTGGATAAGGAGCAAAGTATTCACGAGCCTTCTCGGTGGCATCAATATCGGCTCCCGCAAAGACAGTTATTGATTTATCTGGTTTAACTTTTGCTTTTTGAAAAGCAAGCGCAATGCCAGGGCGCACACCTGCTGCCGCACATCCACATACCGAATTAACTACAACCATCAATGTCCCTTTCGTATTTTCAATAGCTTCAACAACTTCTTCGGGTGTTCTGGTTTCTTCAATCCCAATCTGCGTCAACTCGCGACGCATTCCATGAATCATTATTTCTGGATAAGGCATAACTTCTCCTTAAATCTTTGGCTTTTAATCAATAAAATATCAAATCTTCCACTTCAGTATCAAGTCCTGAACGATTGACAAAGATCCTCCTTTCCTGATCGCCTTCACCTTCAATCCTCACGAAAATTTTCTTTCTCGGCAAAGTCGAACAATCCTTGATTTTATCAGCCCATTCGATTATCACAATTGATTTTTCATCGTTCAAGATCTCTTCTAATCCAATAGAAGGGTCATTCTCATTTTCAATCCGCCACAGATCAATGTGATAAACATTAAGCTTTTCTGTCGGATAAATGTTTACAATCGTAAAAGACGGAGAATTAACTTCATTCTCATCAAACCCTAGAGCCGAAACGATGCCCTTAGTTATAAGAGTCTTGCCTGCACCTAAACCTCCTAAAAGCAAGATTATTTCACCACCATTCAAAGATTTGCCTATCTCGATGCCAAGCTGAAATGTTTCTTCTTCTGTTCTGCAAAGGTGCTCTTCAGTATCGATTTTTTCACTCATATTTCTCCTGTATGATGCAAACTAATAAAATTCATGCTTGACCGATTGAGGCGCCGTCTTGCAAGTTAGGGATTCATGATTTTACTAGAAAAGATCTAACTTCTATGGTCAAAAACCATCTTAGTAAGCTTGTGAAAAGCTATGATTTTTTCTTCAGCTCTTCTAGTATCTCACGTAACAATTTAACGTCTTCTGAAGGTGCAGTTGGAGTCTCCTTTCCTTCAGTTTTTCGTTTCTCTGCCAACTTGTTCATCGGAACTACAACAATAAAGTAAACCACCGCAGCAACAATCAAAAAGCTAAGAACTGCATTGATAAACTTGCCGATTGCTAAAGGTCCCAACTTCAAAGCTGAAAAATCAGGGGTACTACCAAGCAAGCCTATCAGGGGAGTTATAACGTCAGAAACCATAGAATTTACAACCTGAGTAAATGCTGCGCCAATTATAACTGCAACCGCCAAATCAACAACATTTCCCCTCAATATAAAATCTCTGAACCCTCTAAACATAATCCCACCACCGTGTTAACTCTATTTGTTTTGTTTAATAAAGCTGATTATACATGCACCGAAAAACAGCTTAAAAAATCTCAAGGCTTAAAGAATCCTTTTGTAAAATTCTCTTTGCAAGACTCTTGTCAGTTTGGCTGTGAAGAAATTGTTTTCTACTTTTCTCACTGGGACAATACCGATTCCGCTAGAGGTCAAAAAAATCTCATCCGCTCGTAGAATTTCATCCAGACTGCTATTAGCCGTGAAAACTTCAATTCCCAAATCCCTGCAAATTTCGATCACAAACGCTCGGGTTGTCCCTTCCAAACATCCAGTATCTAATGAAGGAGTAAACACAGTTTCATTCTCAATCCAAAAAATGTTAGCCATACAGGCTGAAGTTATCTCATCGTCTTCATTAAGACGCAAAGCCTCATCAAATCCTTCTGATTTTGCTTCTTCGAATGCAAGTAGGTTTTCCAAATAGTTGCAGGACTTTATCCCTTTCAATGCAGACTTTGAGTTTACTCGGTGGGAAGAGATTTTTAGTTTCATCTCACTTGGAACTTCCCTGAATTGAGCTGTTGTAATAAGAACGGAACTTCTTCGAGTTCCTACCACAGCCCATATATCTTCAACCTCTTCTTCAAAAATTGTGACTCTAACCTTTCCTTGCCTAAGACGATTCTTTTCGATAAGCTTCATCAACTGACTTTTGATTTTTTCTTCTTCAGGTATTTGTAGTTTTAACTTCTGGGCACCATGTATCAGACGCTCCCAATGTCTTTTCCATTGAAATGGTTGTTGATTATAGACTGCTACGGTCGTAAAAATCCCATAACCATATAAAAAGGCTGATGAAAAGGCTCTTATATTTGCTTGCGTTGCTTTGAGAATTTGAAAATCCTTTGAGATAAATTCCTCCATCCTCAAACTGCTTTTCCGTCTTTTAGTTGAGCTATTTCAGCAGTTAGTGGAAATTCTAAACGAAAAGTTGTCCCTTTACCGATTTGACTAGAAACCTCTATTTTGCCTGAGTGTTCTTGCACTATTCCGTAAGTAACTGCTAATCCTAAACCGGTTCCGCTACCGACTGGCTTCGTTGTGAAAAACGGATCATAAATCCTACCCAAGTTTTTCTCCTCAATACCAACTCCTGTATCTGCGATCTCAATAAAAACACATTCTTCATTGTAGCCAGTATTCAACTTCAACGTTCCACCATCAGACATTGCATCAATAGCATTTAGAATCAGGTTTGTGAAGACCTGTTGAAGTTTTCCTGCATTGCCTAGAATTTTTGGAAGCCTGGAGTTGTAATTCCTTATAACTTCAATTTTCGATTTACGTAGTTGTGGTTCAAGAAGTTGAAGAGTATCTTCTAAAATCCGATTTACCTCAATTTCGGTGAATTCTTTTTGTCCGTTATTTGTGCTCCTTGCAAAATTCAACAGGTTGCTCACGATATTTGCAGCCCTTTCGGTTTGTTTTTGTATTTTTTGCAAAATTTTGTATTTCGGATCCGTTTCCGGGACCATCTGTAAAAGCATCTGCGTATAGCTAGAAACTCCAGTCAAAGGCGTATTAACTTCATGCGCAACACCAGCAGCAAGTAATCCAATACTTGAAAGTTTTTCGCTCTGTTGTAGTTGCTCTTCGAGTCTAACTCTCGTTGTAACGTCTTCTAAAACTATGATGTTTCCACTTCGCCTTGATGAACGCAAGGGTGCGATTCCTACATTCAAAATCAAAGTCTTCCCAGTGTAGTTCTTGGCTGCGAGTTTATAAGCTCTGCAAGGTTCTTTTAGGTTCCATTTTGAATCACCCAAGACTTCGGCAAGCTGTCTCAAAAAGTTTTCATCGAAAATTTCTGATACTGATTTTCCGATAACTTTTGTTCGCTGCAAACAGAACATTTCCTCAAACGAAGAATTACAATGAGTTATAACACCGTTTTCATCCGTTGCAAGTAGTCCTACATTTACAGATTCAACAATGGATTCATTGAATTCTTTCAAGAGTTCGAGTTCTTGCGCCCTTTTTTCTTGTTCTTGATAAAGTAAACTATTTTCAATTGCGACCGCAATGTAGCTTGAGATTGTGCGGAGAATATCTAAATCTTCTGATGAAAGCAAAGCACCTTCTGAAGTCCTTCCTAAGCCGATTATGGCTATCATTCTGCCTCGAACAACACAGGGAACGAAATAGTGAAGTTCCTGCCTGAAAGAATTCGGCACTTCGTCGCTTTCCATTTCTAGCTCATCGGCTCTTACCGCTCCCTTTTTGGATGCTTTGATTCTTATTGTCTGCCTAAAATCACTCGGGATTGTGTATTGTGCATTCAAATTAACAGCCTTTACCAGGCGATAACCGCTCGGTGTCGTCTGATCTTCGATAAAAATAGCAACTTTTTCTACGTCAAGCACTTGTTGAAGTCGCTCTATTAGAGAATTTAGCAGCGATTCAAGGCGTGTGGTTGCTGAGATTGTTTTGCTAAAATCAAGTAGTCCGCGTCTGAGATCGTATCTTTCGCCGTAGAAAAATCTGTCGACTCTTTCTTGAAGGAAGTTTTTTAAAGGTTCGCTAAGCATCACTATCGCAGCCATAGCGATAATCGAAACCATGACCCTGACAAATATTTCCACACGCGAAAGATTTTCCCCAAATGTCAGTAAAACCAATCCGAGAGCGAGCGTGCCGATCATCGAGGCTATTGTCAACGTTGTTAAGACGTAAACAACTGCACGACGGACAACTATATCAACGTCCATCAAACGATACCGGATAACAGAATGACCCAAGCTGAGCGGTATTAAAGTAAGCGGAAGTGTCGAAAGTGCAGCAGTTATGTAATCATCAGGTAAATACGTAAGTCGCCGTATAATTTGCAAGACAATTATCGGCAATGCTGCTGCCACCGTTCCCCATATAACCCATTTCAAACGTTGACGCACAATCGGTTGAGAAGTTTTCACAAATCTCCACACCAAACAGATCGCACCTAGAGAAACACCGATGATAAAATGTATCAAAAGGGCTTGATTGATAGTGTCGAAAATGTCGTATGCATTGATGAATGCGATTAATCTTTCCTTGAATCCATCACTGAAAGGCATTGAAAGCGACAGTGAGAAAAATAGATTTAAGATGCTTATTGTCGAAGCCAGTAAATAAAGGCTTAAGGTTTTCGTTTTTGAACCGATGAAAACCTGTGTTTGAACCGGATAACGTAAGCAGAAGTGTATAAAAATAGGCGCAAAGAATGCGAAAGCCAGATCATCAATTAAGCTGACCGCTAAATCAAAGTCTTCTCCAAGCCCCAGCGGTTTGTAAACATGAAAAATGAAAGCAACCAAACAAAGGACGGCAAAATGGAGAACAAACGGGACTTCTGCACCTTGTTTGAAAAATACGAAGAATCCGATGCCCAACCAGAAAAAGCCGACTAAAGTTAGAAAGAATGTAGTTGGAGGCCACCTTGGCATTGGATCTAGCTTGATTAACTCTGCGATGTAAATTCTATTGGAGAAAGAATAGGAGGTTCTTTCAAGCGAATAAGAAAGGCTACCACCAACTCCAGCAACTTCCAAATAAAGTTGTATATCAGACGCCTGTTTTACCTCCTCAAAATTTTTTCCATCGAGACTTATGCCTATGAGTCTATCTCCTACAAAAACGCCTGCTCTATCGCCAGCGTAACCTGGTATTTTCTCTTCTACGAAGATTCCTTCAGGTTTCTGAACCCAGATGATTCCGTCTGTTGGTGGTAAATCATGAGTCGAGCGTTGGAGCAAATTCAAAAAAGCTCCAATTACGAAAAGGAGCGTCGCCAAAATCCATATCAATCCCCAATTTGTGAATATCTTGCTCCTCATTCTTGAGCACTCTTCGCCCAATCATAATTTTTTCACGCAAAACTTGTTCCATCAAGAATTTTTATTTACACCTTTTCAAAATAATTCAAAAATCAATACTTGAGTAACTTGCCACTTCAATTTTCCGCTCATGAAAGATGAAATTTATCCATTTTTTCGTTTTTCGATCCATTTTTTTGGAAATCTTTTTATTTGGGAAGAAGAATCTCAAATCTGCTAATCAGTAATTTCCGAAGGTCAATACTTCGATTCTGATTAATTTATTTTTGACCATAACTACCGAAGATGTAGTCAATTGAAAAATTTCAGGTGTAATCAAATGAACAGACCGACAGTCTAAGTTTATTTTTTTGATATAATCGGCTATCTTGCTCCCCATTATGTGATCAACTAATGGCTCCCAAATCAACCTCAGTTGTCTTGGTTTCTTGAAGTTTTTGCCAAACTAGTTCCATTAGCTCTTTGACTCCTTGATTCGTTACCGCACTTATAGCCGTGAAAATTCGATCATCTCGAATTGCTCTTTGTTTGAGACGATCTAGTTTTTCAGGATCTTCAAGTGCATCTATCTTTGTGGCAACTACTATCTGTGGACGTTTTGCTAAATCAAGGCTGTAATTTGCAAGTTCGCGGTTTATGATTTCATAATCGGAAACAGGATCTCTGCCAGACATTGAAGAAACATCAATTAAATGTAAAAGCAGTTTAGTTCTTTCGATGTGTCGTAAGAACCTATCTCCCAATCCTGCACCTTTCGATGCCCCTTCTATCAATCCCGGAATATCGGCTATACAAAAAGAACGAAAATCTCCCAAATCAACCACTCCGAGATGCGGTTCAAGAGTAGTAAAAGGATAATCGGCTATTTTCGGTCTTGCCGACGAGACTACCGAAATCAAGGTTGATTTTCCAGCATTTGGAAATCCTACCAACCCGACATCGGCGAGCAATTTCAGTTCAAGCCTCAAAACTTTTTCCTCTCCGGGGTGTCCTTTTGTATGGAATCTCGGAGCTTGACGTGTTGGAGTTGCAAAATGTGCGTTTCCAAAACCGCCTTTCCCACCTCTTGCGGCTAAAAATCTTTGTCCGTGCCGAACAAAATCGAAAAGCATTTCACCTGTCTCGGCGTCGAAAACCTGCGTCCCAACAGGCACTTTCACAACAATATCAGCACCATTGCGTCCAGTTTTATTTCCACCTTCTCCGTTTCTGCCTCTTTCGGCTCGATACTCGGGATTATACCGAAAATGAAGCAAAGTATTCACCCCTTCGTCGGCTTCAAGCCAAACATCACCGCCTTTGCCTCCGTCGCCGCCAGAGGGTCCACCACGTGGGACGAATTTCTCGCGTCTGAAAGCGGTTACACCATCGCCGCCGTCGCCCGCCTTGACTTTGATTTTTGCACTATCTATGAACATTTTTCAGAACATTATTCAATTCAATCAAAGTTAATTGTTCAATTCATCAGAGTTACCATTTCAAAACTCGTTGCTTTTGTCTAACTCGTAAAGATATTTGAAACTATAAATTCCGGTTTCATGAGTATCGGAAAAACAAATGTTCAAAGCATAACGTCCGATAAGTCTGATGTCTGTTATTTCCAAATCCTTGTCAATCCGTTCATCCTCTAAAATTTTTTCACCCGTCCATTCATTGACACAATTTGCACAAGGACAAGCACGACGCAATTGCACCGCACTAAACTCAGACCTTGATTCGTCATTCCAAACAATCACTATCTTCTTCCCGGACTCCTGCAAAATTTGTTTTGGTTCAGGTTTCATAAAAAATTTCTCTGTAGAGAACCGTTATAGAAACCAGAATCAAAGGTAAAACAAAGTATATACCAGCGCAAAATACCACATTGCCGACAAGTGCCAAAACAAAACCAACCAAAAACACTCTCACAACAACATCTAGATTCTGCCAAACTGCCTTCGAGCTTATTAAAACCGACTGCCATCCAGAAAGATTTTTATCTGCTATTAACAAAAAAGAAAATGTCAGAAGGGTATGAAGACAAACTATCAAAAAAGTCAAAATGAATTCGACTGTAGCAACTTTCAAAAGAAGATACCAAACATTTTCACCACTGCCATCACTAAAAAACACTAAGCTCACAACACCCAGTATTGCGATGATCGGCACAGGCACTATGAAAAGTGCTGTCGGGAGAAGTGTTTTAAGAAAAAACCCGAATCCTTTGAAAAAATCCTCAAAAATTACATTTTCGCCTTTGACAGCCTTCAAAGTGCATACGAAGGCACCGCAAAGGGTTACACCGAGCAAAACACCCAAAGAAATCTGAGCTATGATAAAAGCAACCGAGCTGACGGCAAAAAGAATCCAGTATTGCTTTTTTATCAAATCCCATGATTTTTTGTAACAGTCTATGACACCGATTTCTACTCTACGAATTCTCAAACTCTCCATATTTACTTGATTGTTACTTGAACAACATCACTTGCTCTTCTTACTTCGGTTTTGCCGTCCTTTGTAATTACAACCAGACTCTCTTCATCAATTTTGAAAGATAGAACCTGCTGCATAGGCTTTTCTAATTTGCTACCATCCCTAAAAACAACCACCAGAAACATATTTGCAAATAAGACTTTCTCTCCAGCCTTTCCGGTTTTCCCGCTTTCTTCTGCCTTTTCAAATTCCTTCGCCCGTCCCGATGAATTCTCTACTTCTTCCTTTTCTGCTTTTTCTTCTCCTTCGACTGTTTCTTTTTCTGGTTTTGATATATCTTCTTTTGATGTATCTTCAAAAGACTGCTCATCCACCTTCTCGGTGTTGCCTTTGCTTTTCTCCGCTACCATTTCGTCTTTCTTTTCGGCGCTCCTTTTTTCATCAACTCTTTCTTTCTTGTCTTCAACGTCTTTTTCTATTTTCTCTTTTTGCTTTTCTTCTTTCTCAAACATTTTTAAGTCTTCGCTTATTTCAGCTTCCTTTTCATCTCTTTTGGCAACTTGCTTTTTCGCAGTTTCTTCTTCTACGACTTCAACCTCTTCTTTTATCGGTTCTCTGGTGTTTTCAACTATTTTGTTCTCTTCTTCGGACTTTCGTATCTGCTCTTCAAGAACTTCTCTTCCCAACCGACCTTCGGCCGTTTTTGAATCTTCTTTTTGCTGCTTCTCTTCAAACTCTGCTCGTCTATCGGCTTCCTCGATCTTTTTTTCAAATTCTCTTTCGGTCAAATTTTCATTCAATTTTTCCGTTTCTTCCTCACTTTTCTCTTGAGCATCCGATTTTCCCATGACCGTTATCTCTTCAGTCTCACCTTTCCCTACATCCTCATTCTCGGATATACTGGCTTCCCTAGCTATAAAACTACCTGCAAACTTTATTCTGAATCTTGCAGGATTGTCGTTTGGAGTTCTTCCTTCTATTCTCAAAATTAATTTTTCTGGTTTCCTCAAATAAACAACCCTACTGCTCTCTGTTTTTGTATCGGCTGCATAAATAGTAATTTTCGCCAGTGGTTTTAGGTTATTGGCTACGAATAAATCCAAATCTCCGTTCAGATTCTCTGCTTCAACATTGATAAATAAATCGCCTTTATCAGCATCTAAACTGTAAAAAAGTCTGGTTAATCGATCATCACCGATACGGCGTGGCTCTATTACTCCAACAATTTGATTCGATGTTATCGGGATTGGAAGGTCTTGGCTTCCAAGTTGGGCAGAGCTTGCACCAGCCAAAAATAAGTGCGACAAACAAACTAAAACAATTCTGGTAAAACTGTTCATTTCACGAATTTCAATTATAACGCTGTTTTTTTAGATTAAGAATAACACCCTTTAAGCTCGGCTTCTATATTTTTCACAGAGAAATAAGGTGTAACGATACTCGCCAATCGGAAGGAGTAAATCCGATACTTATCATCAACATTGTGAAAGCGAGAAAACAATGATGTTTATTGGAAAATCTGGATAAATTTTTGGGTGATTTAGAACTTAAGATGAGCTCGAATTTTAACCACAATGCGAGGAAGTAGACTCGCAAACAAGTTGGATTTATCCGGATTGATCCGCTTTGATTTAACTTTTTGTCTTTAGCAATCTAAAATCTAGATTTAGATCTTCAGATTTTTGAACGAAGGACAAAGCCGATGAAATTTTTGCCCAAGATAAACTCTCCTTCTGATCTGAGAAAATTGCGAGTAGAGGATTTACAGCAAGTTGCTGATGAAATCAGACAATTTATAATCGAAACCTGTTCTCGTGTTGGTGGGCATACAGGAGCAAGTTTAGGAGCTGTTGAGCTGGCGGTAGCAGTGCATTATGTTTTTGACACTCCCAAAGACAAAGTAATATGGGATGTTGGACATCAAGCTTATGCTCACAAGGTTTTGACAGGCAGACGCAACAAACTTCACACAATAAAACAATACGGCGGGCTCTCGGGTTTTTTACGCAGAGATGAATCCGAATACGACGTATTCGGTGCAGGACATGCTTCGACTTCTCTTTCTGCCGCTCTCGGCATTGCAATTGCCAGAGACATGAAAGGCGAAGATTTTCATGTATGCGCTATAATCGGCGATGCTTCCATCGCAGGCGGAATGGCAATGGAAGCCATAAATCAAGCAGGACATTTGAAAACGCGGCTGATTGTTCTACTCAACGATAACGGCATGTCAATAGCACCTGCTGTTGGTGCTTTAGCCGGATACTTGAATCGAATCAAAGCAGCTCAAAGCTATCAGTATTTAAAAGAAGAAATCGGCGATGCTCTAGAATCTGTTCCGGGCTTCGGTCATAGTCTTCGCAAAGCAGCCAAAACCGTAAAAGACGCAATAGCTGCAGCCGTCCTTCCTGGCGCCTTGGTGAATGAATTGGGATTCAAATACATTGGTTATGTTGACGGTCACAATGTCCCAATGCTTGTCAGAGCGCTTGAAGAAGCTAAAAAAATTGATGATGGGCCTGTCATCGTTCATGCGCTTACGACAAAAGGAAAGGGCTATCCTTCAAAGGAAAAAAATTATTATGCATGGCACGCAACCGGCCCGTTCGATCCGAAAACCGGTTTACCCGTTTCTTCATCGAAATCTGCACCTCCGACTTACACTGCTGTCTTCGGAAAAACTCTTTGTGAGCTCATGGAAAAAGACGAAAGAATTGTGGCGCTTACGGCTGCAATGCCTGATGGAACGGGTGTTGACAAAGCGCTTGAGAAATTCCCGAACAGAGCCTTTGATGTTGGTATAGCCGAACAGCATTGCGTTACTTTTGCAGCCGGAATGGCTTGCGAAGGTCTAAAGCCCGTTGCAGCGATCTATTCGACTTTCCTGCAAAGAGCTTTTGATCAAGTCATACATGATGTTTGCTTGCAAAATTTAGACGTTACTTTTGCAATGGACAGGGCTGGAATTGTCGGCGGTGATGGTCCGACTCATCATGGACTGCTCGATATAGCTTATCTGCGTAGTTATCCGAACATAATCTTGATGGCGCCGAAAGATGAAGCAGAACTAAGAGATATGCTCTTAACTGCAATTGAGTATCCTGGACCTGCAGCACTTCGCTATCCGCGTGGCAACGGCATCGGTGTTGATATTTCTGCACCTATGAAAATCCTTGAAATAGGCAAAGCGGAGATCATTTTAGATGATGAAAACAGTGAAGTTGCAATTTTGGCTTATGGTTCGATGGTTTATCCTTCCATCGCTGCTGCGGAAAGCCTAAGAAAAGATGGGATTAAAACAACAGTCGTTAATGCACGCTTTGCTAAGCCGCTTGATTCGGAACTGATAATTGCCTTGGCACAGTCGAAACGCTTATTGGTGACCGTTGAAGAAGCGTATCTGGCCGGTGGATTTGGTTCGGCAGTTCTCGAACTTCTAGAAGAAAACTCTTTGCTCGATTGTGTAAAAGTTTTAAGAATCGGGATTCCCGATAGAATCGTGCCTCACGGTGATCCAAAACTCTTGCTGGCAAAATATGGATTAGATGCTGACGGGATTTATAATCGAATTAAAGAAAAAATCGAAATTCTCGAAGAACGCCGACTCAAACGGCAGTTTATAAAATTCAAGTAAATTTCAAAGTTTAGGTTATCTGGTTATGAAAAAGGCAGCAATCTTTCTTGCAATTGCGAGTTTTTGCGTATTAGCCAGTTGCTCATCAAGTCAACAAAGCGCTTCAAAAAGCAGAAACGCTTCTACGAATTATGAAGAATTATATGTAAAAGCGCCTGCTGGAGCCATTCCAGCACACTTCAAAGGCGGTCAGAATGCTTCTGTAGTTATAGAAGAATTCGCGGATTTTCAATGTGGCGCTTGTGCAGCGGTAAATCCGACCGTTAAGGAGCTTCAAGCAACTTACGGTAGTCGGATAAAGATAATTTTTCGTAATTATCCCTTACCTATGCACTCGAAAGCTTTCGACGCAGCCTTAGCCGCAGAAGCTGCAGGACTTCAGGGGAAGTTCTGGGAGATGCAGAATCTATTATTCACAAACCAGAATTTCTGGGCTACAGAGCCAGACCACAAAAAGATTTTTGAAAGCTATGCAGAAAAACTTGGTCTGGATGTTGAAAAGTTCAAAAACGATATGTCCAGTCCTCAAACGAAAAGTCGTGTCCAAGAAGACATTAAAAGAGGCATGGCATTGCGAGTTCAATCAACACCGACCTTCTTCTTGAATGGGAAGCCGGTGCCATACGAACAAACCGAATTCACCAGATTTAAAGCTTTGATTGATGCTGAACTCAGTAAATCAAAGTAAGAACATCTGAATCGGTGCAGTTTTACTTTGAACAAAAAATTCGCCATGAATCTCAAAATTACAAACCTCAACAGAAAAAAATTCTTGAAGTTCGTCTGGATTGCTTCAGTTTTGTCATTGGTTGGTTTAGCCGACTCGATTTATTTAACAATTCACCACTATACGACTAGACCTATGCCTTGTAGCATCGTGGAAGGCTGCGAGAAAGTTTTAACGAGCCAATATGCTACCTTTTGGGGAATACCGATTGCGATTTTCGGTGCTATTGCTTATCTTTTTGCCTTGATATGGTCGATTCTTACTTATTTTGGCAAAACCCTTTTCTGGTATGTTTTTTTGTTTCAAACGTCGCTAATGGCGGCTTATTCAGCTTGGTTGGTTTATCTGCAATGGGCTGTAATAGAATCTTTTTGCCAATTTTGCTTGCTCTCCGCTTTTGTTTGTTTCACTCTCTTTTCTCTGGCTTTGATCGCCATTTTTGCCTCCCGTCAAGATCTCTGAAACTATTTTTGTTTGTTTATCGAATAATCCCAAAAGGCTCTTTGGAATTTTGGTATTCTGTATTTTGGCAACTTCGAGCTTGATGGGTTAATTTATAAACATACAAGCTTGGAAAAGCCCGTGAGTAATTCGATATTACGACGAATTGCAGCTAAGGATAAATCTGCTGTGGAAGAATGTATCAATGTTTACGGCGGATTAGTTTGGTCTTTAGTGCGCAAGATGTGCTCGAACAAAGAAGAAGCTGAAGATGTTGTGCAGGAAATATTTATAGATATTTGGAAAAACGCCGAAAGATTTAATGAAACACAAGCCTCCGAAGTTACGTTCATTGCAATGATTGCCAGAAGAAGGCTGATTGATCGCCTTAGGAAAAATAAAAGGCAAATACCTGTCGAGGCAATAGAAGACTTAATCACAGAGCCTTCTAAGAGTTTCAGTGACCAAATGCATAACTCTATTGAAGCAAAGAAAGTGCTGGAAGCTTTTACTTTGCTACGCCCTGAACAGAAAAAAGTTTTGCAACTTTCTATATTTCATGGCCTGTCTCATCAAGAAATATCAGATTTGACAGGGATGCCTATTGGAACTGTCAAATCGCACGCAAGACGCGGTTTAATGAAAGTTAGAGAAATTCTAGGATTTGACAAAAATGACGATCTACTGAAAGGAGTTGAAGAGTGAAAGAAAAGGAAAAAAGAATTTTAGAACTCCTTTCCGATAAAGCTCTTGGTGAATTGAATGAAGCTGAGCTGGCCGAAATTGGGAAGCTGGAAGAAGACCACCCTGAGCTGAAAAAAATAGCTGAATCTTTTGAATTAACGGCTGCTGCTATTAGTCTAACAAATTTAGAAGTCTCTGAGCCTTTACCATTGCATTTGCGAGAAAGACTGCTTAAAGTTTCGGATGAATACTTTACCGAAGCTCGAAAACAAGTCGAAGAAAAGAAGAAACCTGAGAAGAAGAAAAGCAAAGGTTTTATTTTTGAGCGTGAAAAAGCTCCTTCACCTTTTTTTGCATGGCTTGGTTGGGCAGTTGCTGGTGCGGCTTGCATCGCATTGGGAATTAACATCTGGCTTACTCATTTTAGTCCCGAGACAAAAAAAGAACTCAATCTGGCACAGCAAAGAGAAAAAATTCTTCAGATGCCAGATGCTATAAAGGTTGAATGGAAGCATCCGGAAACCAAGGAAACCCTGGGAGATTTAGTTTGGAGTAATTCGGCACAAAGGGGTTTTGCACGTTTTTACAAACTTCCTACTAATGAACCAGAAAAGGAAACCTATCAATTCTGGATCATAGACGAAAGTCAAAAATCACCTACCGACGCAGGACTTTTCAACGTAACTACTCAAGGCGAGGTTATCTTTCCGATAGATACGAGGATAAAAGTTGATAAACCAAAAATGTTTGCTATAACTGTGGAAAAACCCGGTGGTGTTGTTATTCCCTCGCTTGACAAAATCGTTGCAGTTGCAGAAGTCAAAACCGAAGGTTAAAACGAACCTCTAGAAAGACTAAACTTTCGGAAAACAAATTTTTCGAGAAAGCCTGAAACTTGATAAGCATTTAATCCGTCTATACAATCGAAGTTCTAAAAATCTAACAACAAGAGAGGTTTTCGTGTTATGCTTAAAAGGATCACAAGTTTACTTGTGCTTTTTTCGATTATGATATCAGCAATTTCCAACTTTGCTCAGAATAATCAGGTAATTCCGCCAATCAAGTATGAAGAATTTCGACTGAAAAACGGACTTAGAGTGATAATGCATGTTGACAGATCGGTACCGATCGTCGCAGTTAATGTTTGGTATCATGTTGGTTCAAAAAATGAAGTGCCGGGTAGAACGGGCTTTGCGCATCTTTTTGAGCACCTAATGTTTCAGGGTTCAAAAAACTACGATGATGATTATTTCAAACCGCTTCAAGAAGCAGGTGCAAGCATAAACGGCTCTACTAATGCAGACAGAACTAACTATTTTCAGGTCTTACCTTCAAACTTTCTTGAGCTGGCGCTTTTCATGGAAGCCGATCGCATGGGTGGACTTTTGGAAGCAATGACACAGGAAAAGCTCGATAATCAACGCGATGTGGTCAAAAACGAACGTCGCCAACGTTACGATAATCAGCCGTACGGAACTGCTTTTGAAAAAATTTCTGAATTGATTTATCCAAAAGATCACCCCTACAGTTGGACAACCATCGGTTCACTAAAAGACCTGACAGCTGCTTCGATGGATGATGTAAAAGCTTTCTTCCGCCAATACTATGTTCCGAACAATGCTTCGCTGGTCATTGCAGGAGACTTCGATCCAAAGCAGGCGAAAAAATGGGTTGAGAAGTATTTCGGAAGTATTCCAAAAGGTGGCGAAATTCCGCGCCCGAATCCACCTCAGCCAAAGCTAGATGGAGAAATTCGCAGAACATTTGAAGATGCAGTTAGACTGCCGAGAATTTACATGGTCTGGCATACCGTTCCATTTTCTCACAAGGACAAGGCAGCACTGAACATGCTCGGAACAATTCTTTCCTTTGGAAGAGGCTCGCGTTTGCAATCCAATCTGGTTTTCGGCAAGCAAATAGCACAAGACGTTTTTGCTTCTCACTTTGCACGTGAAATTGCTGGACTTTTTCAAATAGTCTCTACGGCAAGACCCGGGAAATCGCTTGAAGAAATCGAAAAAGAAATCAATGCCGAGATCGAAAAAATCAAAAACGAACCACCAACACAAGAAGAAATGGAACGTGCGCTTAACCAATACGAGCTTAGTATCATACTTAGCTTGCAGACGGTCTTATCGAAAGCAGACGCAATGAATGCAAATGCGGTTTTCTTCGGTAAGCCTGACAGATTTCAAGAGGAACTTAACGAATATCGCAGTGTTACTCCTGCCGATATTTCGCGCGTCGCTAGAACATATTTGACAAACAATCGGTTGGTGATGAGCATCGTTCCGGGCAAAAAGGAATCGAATCCTGAACAAATAGCTAGCGAGGAGAATAAGCCTACTTCTGTTGGGCAGGATAAAAGTAAAAGAGAGAAAAAAGATTTTTCAGCAAACTTACCAAAACCGGGTCCTGACCCGAAATTTTCACTTCCCAAGATTGAAAAAAGCAGACTTTCAAACGGTTTGGAAGTTTGGGCTGTTAAACAATCAGAACTACCGATAGTAGCAATGAATCTTGTTTTCAAAGTCGGGGCAGATGCCGATCCAATTGAAAAAGCTGGTTTAGCTGTGATGACTGCCGACCTACTTGATAATGGCACTAAAACACGCTCGGCTGTGGAAATTTCAAACCAATTGCAAGCAATCGGCGCTTCTCTTTCTACTAATGCCAACTGGGATTCATCGAACGTTTCGATGTTGACTTTAACCAAAAATCTTGACAAAGCTCTGGAAATCTTTTCTGATATAGTCGTTAATCCAACGTTTCCTGAAGATGAGTTAGAGACGCTTCGTCGCCGCAGTTTGGTTTCATTCTTGCAGAGAAAAGATAATCCTAACGCAATCGCTAGCATTGCCTATAACGCTTTACTTTTCGGCAAAAGTCATCCTTATGGAAAACCAGTTACAGGCGATGAGAAAACCGTAAAATCTATCAAGCGAGACGATATTCAGAAATTCTACAGCACCTATTACCGTCCTAACAATGCGGTTTTGATAGCTGTCGGAGATATTGATTTGAAGACTTTTGTTCCGAAGCTGGAGAAATACTTTTCGGAATGGAAGCCAGCAGCAGAAGTTCCCAAAACACCTGTGCCGATCAATGTTGTTTTTGAAAAACCAGGAATTTATATAGTTGACAGACCTGGTTCGGCACAATCTGTTATTTCGATAGGTCATGTAGGGGTGCCGCGCAATACCTCCGATTACTTCCCGCTTATAGTCATGAATTCAATTCTAGGAGGACAATTTTCTTCCCGCGTTAACATGAATCTGCGTGAAGATAAAGGTTATACTTACGGCGCAAGGACTGTTTGGAGTTTCCGTCGTGGTGCGGGTCCTTTCGAGGCTTCGGCAGATGTTCAAACAGCCGTGACTAAAGATGCAGTAGTCGAATTTATGAAAGAACTAAACGGCATTAGGGGAACAATACCAGTTACAGCTAAGGAACTGGAATACAACAAGCAAAGCATTATTCGTCGCTACCCGCAGGGTTTTGAGACGGTCAGCCAAATAGCCGGACAACTTGCGAACTTGGTCGTTTACGATCTGCCGGATACTTACTTCAATGAATATATTCAGAAAGTGCAAGCGGTAACGCTTGAAGATGTCAATCGAGTCGCTCAAAAATACCTGCAGCCTGAAAAAATGGTTATTTTGATTGTAGGCGATAGGAAAATCATTGAACCCGAACTGAGAAAAATCCCGGATTGGGGCGATAAAATCAGCTATTTGGACATCGAAGGCAATTTGATTGACACAAAAACTGCTTCAAAGTAAATTGTTAGAAAGAGCGTAAAGCTTGACTTTACGCTCTTTCTGAGAAGATAAATTCATCAGGAGATTTGTTATATGTATCGTATTGAGAGATGGAAAGAATTTTATCCTCCGAATGCTGCGATGCTAAGGCAAATAATGATTTCAGAAGGCTACAGTGTCTATCAATGGAGTGATCACCCTTCTGCTGTTTATCCAATGCACAAACACGATAACGAACAATCTCACTGGATAATTTCTGGTTCGTTAGAATTAACAATAGAGAATGTTGGGACATTTGTATTGAACCCGGGCGATCGCGATTTTATGCCTGCGGGGACTTATCATTCAGCAAGAGTTGTAAGTGAAGAACCAGTCGTTTACCTAATAGGCGAAAAGATTGTAAAATAAAAATCAAATGAAAGATGTTGAAAGGATAAGCCTACCGAATTATCTTACCTTAATCCGCATTTTTTTGGCCCCTCTGCTGGTCGTAATTTTGCTTACACCTGTTTCTGAAGATTGGTTTGGTATTGAGCGTTATGCATTGGCGATAATAATTTTTCTCACTGCATCGTTGACGGATATTCTTGATGGATACTTAGCCCGTAAGCGAAATCAGATTTCAAAGTTCGGGACGCTTCTCGATCCGATTGCTGACAAATTACTGATCTCGGCTGCATTGATTACATTAGTTGAAAAACATCTTGCACCGGCCTGGGCGGTTGTGATTATTTTGGGTAGAGAATTCGCAGTTACAGGATTGCGCTCTATAGCAGCTGCAGAAGGGATAATTATTTCAGCCAAAAAAATCGGCAAGATAAAGATGTGGGCACAATGCACGGCTGTTGTTGCATTGCTTGTTGCTGCTGCTAGTGGCACACCACCTGTATCAAATTTCGGTTGGTCAATTCCGACTTTTAGATTTTGGGAAGTTCCCGAAGTCCAAACAGCTCTTACAAACCTAATGAATTTTTCCATGAGAACGGATGATTGGCGTGTTTTAGGTTATACCGTTGGGCGCGGCGCTTTATGGATTGCAGTCATAACTTCCATCTGGTCAATGTTCGATTACTTTAAGCTTTTCTTCGTTGAAAGCAGAAAACACGCAATCGAAGAAAAAACTTCTAACTATTGGCTCAAATAATCAACATCATATCCTATCCAGGGTGTCTTTCTACTAGCTAGTTCAAATACAAGAGAATAACACAAAAAGTAAAGCAATTTCTTTAATCTTCTGTCACCGTAGTCTTTCATCTTGTCTTAAGCATAAACAGGTTACATTTATTTAATCTCGATAACCCCGTCAAAAAGCTAAAAAGAGTAAAGTTCTTTTGCAAAAACATCAAATTCGTTTTATAATAAGAAAATTGCTAAGCCCTTGTAGCTCAACGGTAGAGCAGAGGACTCATAATCCTTTGGTTGGGGGTTCGAATCCCTCCGAGGGCATTTTTATTCTCTGAAGTAATTCTCGAAGTCTTAGATTTTCAAATTCCCGAAGATAGCCTTTGAATTCTCATTTCCTGGGTTTAATTTTTAGCTTTTCAAGCCTACTGATGTAAAATTTTTGCGGATTTTCGATGAGTAAAAAAATTTGGATTTTATCCTGCATTAGTGAAACTTTATTTTGATAGCGGCGTGCATAAAGTGTTATTCTTAAACTTTGAGGTTCTAGAAATGTTGAACAGTAAGAAACAATCGGGATTTTCTCTTGTTGAGCTAATGATAGTTATAGCTATCATTGCGCTCATTATAGCTGTGGGAATTCCAGCGTGGCAAGCTATGGTTAGAAACGGTAACGAAAGCACTGCTATTCAAACGTTGAATACTCTCCGCACTTGCCAAATAAGCTATGCCGGACGACACCAAGGCAAGTTCGCCCCTACTTTCGCAGATTTGGTAAAAACAGGTTGTATAGAGGGAGACAAATTTAGCAGCGAAACCCCCGTAATAAACGGTTATGTTTATACAATGAAAGTCGAGCAACCTTCTGGAAGCAAACCGGCTTTCTTCTCTATCAACGCTGATCCACAAGTTTCGGAAGGAACAATGGCTACAGGTAACCGACATTTTTATATTGACTCCTCAGTTGGGACGATAAAATACACAGAAGAGAATCGTCCCGCAAAAGCTGATGATCCATCAATTTAGTCTTGAAATATCGAAGTTTTGAAAAGTCAAAGTCTCAAAAATGCTACAGCTTTGTTTGATAGCTTCTTTTGTTTTCTTTTTTGCTTATAACTGACTCAAAGTAGTTTAAGCTGGTGATTCTTTGAAATCTTGACTGATTTTTGATTCTTTGTTAGCATCATTTTCGTGCCGACTTAGCTCAGTGGTAGAGCATCCGCTTCACACGCGGGGGGTCAGAAGTTCGAATCTTCTAGTCGGCACCATTTGTTTAGAAATCTCTTTTCTGCCGAGCAAAAGTTTGAGTAGCTTTATCCGTTTCACCGATAATTTTCAAATCTTGTTTAATTCTTGAGCCCTGTTTTGACTCTGGTCAGCAACGAACCTTTGTTTCAAAAATTTTCATCTCCGGTTCAAAAGCTCTTAACAAGAATCTCTTGTTATTTCAAAGTGCAACTCGAAAACTGTTTTGAATCTGGGCTTTAGCAAATGATTTTTTTGACAATGTTCTTTCAAGTTACTCAACGGAGAGACTAAAATAGTTTTTCTGATTTGATTTAGTTGAGGTTCAAAAAATCTGAATGCAAGATAAGAAGAAAAGAGTTGGGTTCATAAGTCTTGGCTGTCCGAAAAACTTGGTCGATACGGAAGTGATGATGGGGCAGCTCAAGCAAACCGGATACGAGATTACAAACAAAATCGAAGATGCTGAAACGCTGGTTATTAACACTTGTGCATTCATCGAAGCAGCAAAGCAAGAATCAATTGATACAATTCTCGAAGCTGCTTCCCTTAAAGAAAGAGGCATTACGAAACGGCTTGTTGTAGCAGGCTGTTTAGTCGAAAGATACCGCGATGAACTCATCAAAGAATTACCGGAAGTCGACTTTTTCATAGGCACTGACGAGATCGAAAAAATATCAGAAGCCGTAAATGATAGAAACCATTTTCGTGAAATTCAGCTAAAGCCAATAGGTGGTAAAACTGCCGTTTATCTTTACGATCTCGACACGCCACGCTATCGTGCAACTCCACCTTACATGGCTTACATAAAGATAGCTGAAGGTTGCGACCGCCCATGTTCATTTTGTGCTATTCCTTTGATGCGAGGCTCCTTCCGATCTCGCCGACTCGATTCGATTTTGAAGGAAGCCAAAAACTTGGCCGAACAGGGTGTTAAGGAAGTAGTTTTAATTGCACAGGATTCTTCACGTTTCGGTGAAGACTTAGGCGAAAGAGAGGCTTTATCTAAGCTAATCCGTGCGTTAGGCGAAATCGAAGGAATTGAATGGATAAGGGTAATGTATACATATCCAACGCATATTTCCGATGAATTTTTGTCGGCAATTGCTGAAACGCCAAAAGCCGTGAAATATCTTGATATGCCTCTTCAACACGCATCGAGAAAAATCCTAAAACTCATGCGTCGCGGTGGTAGTCGCGAAAGCCTTGAAAGATTGATAAAAAAAGTGCGCGAAAAAGTCCCCGGAATAACCATTCGCACAACTTTTATCGTCGGCTTTCCAGGTGAAACCGATGAAGATTTTCAGGAACTTCTAACCTTTGTTAGAAATTGTCAATTTGATAATGTCGGTGTTTTTGTTTATTCGGATGAAGAAGGAACCGATGCTTTTAACCTCCCCAATAAAGTTGATTTGAAAATAGCCAAACAAAGGCGAGCTATTTTGATGAAGGAACAAGCAAAAATCTCTAAGCAGAAAAACAAGGAGAAAATCGGAAAGGTTTTTCGAGTCCTATTTGAAGGTGTCTCGCCTGAATCAGATCTTCTTTTTCACGGACGGCACCAAGGACAGGCAAGAGAAATTGACGGTTACATATTGATAAATAAAATCCCCGAAAATCTTGTGCCGCAAATCGGTGAGTTTTATGATGTCCGTATTACAAGGGCAATGGAATATGATCTTATAGGCGAGATAATTTGAGATTTTTCCCAAAATCAAAAAAGCCTATTGACGGTTGATTTTCAAATAGCTAGGATAAATAAAGAATTTTTTGTCTTTTACGATGCACAAAGATTTTTTAGGAGGAGTTAGGACATGAAAAAGTATTTTGCGTTACTTTTCTTATTTTGCCTTGTGGTTTTAGCAAAAGCACAAGTGGCAGAGCCGACACCAACGTTAATAATAGAAAAAAAAGAAAAAAGAACTTCTTGGGCCATCGGTAGCAATCTTCTTTGTGCTGGTTACATTCAAAATTCCCCGATAAATACGGAATGGGAAGTTGTAGGTTCTCCGGATGAAAGAGAACAAAACATTTATAGCGAAAACGATTTTCTCTACATCAAGCGTGGGCTTGGAAATATTCAGCCTGGTGATACTCTCCAGATAATACGTCCGCGTGGGCGGGTTGAAACAAGACACTCTCAAAAAAAGGATTTAGGATTTTATGTTCAGGAAGTTGGCACAGTTGAAATTATCAAAGTCAAGCCTGAAGTCGTAATAGGAAGGATTAAAATGTCTTGCGATAACGTTTTGCTGGGAGATCTGCTGATTCCTGTGCCGAATCGAACCAGTCCTTTGTATGAAGAGCGCCCGCCACTAGACATTTTTGCAAATCCGAGCGGAAAAGTAACAGGAAAAATCATAATGGCAAAGGACGGAAGAGAAGCTTTATCAGCCGAGCAAATCGTTTACATAGACTTGGGAGCTGAAGATAACATCAAAGTCGGAGATTATTTAACTGTTTTTCGTCCTTTGGGAAAGGGTGGTGTTTTGAATTTGTACGCTAAAGAAACTTTGAGTGCCAGAGATGAAGGCTTCCAAAGCAACACTTATCGTGGTGGGAAATTTTCAAATCAAGCACCACGGAAGTCAGGTGAATACGCCACTGGCTCAATTGTAACGACTAAAGACGCAAAGAGCCGTCGCCCTAAAGACCTGAGATTGATCGTTGGTGAGATAGTTATTTTGAATGTCAAAGAAAAAACCGCTACCGCTTTGATTACGAGAAGCAATCAGGAAATTCACCCGGGCGATATGGTTGAGCTTCAATAGTTAATGAATGCCATAGCATGCCAGAAACGAAGTGATTTTGAGTCAGCCAAGTTTTTCGAAAGCTTGTTTGATGAGTGTTGCCATTGGAAGTTGAAAAAGCAAGTAAACATCCTCAACACCTAGCTTAACTTTGCTTCTAATGGCAACACTTCTTCATTTTTAGAAACTTTCGCTCTCAATTAAGAAAAAGGTAATCACTCAAAATATTCCACTTATACTAAAATAAAAGTATAGGAGGTGATTAGAGATGAACTAGGTTGAGCTTGTAGAATCCGCGGGATCGGAGGAAAAAGCAAAAGAGTGTTTACGGGCAAAAAGAGTGCCGAAAACTTTTAACAAATGCCCTTTTGCCATAGCCAAACCATAGGAAAAGTAAAGATGAAGAGCTTTTAAGTGAAGAGATGGAGTATGGATAAAAGCTACTTTGGAGAAAAGGGATTGATGGTAGATAAGAGTATTATACTGATCCCCATAGGGACTGGACACACCAAAGTTGTAGAGGTTAAACTCTCTTGTTAGGGAGGGATAAACTTTAAGACTGGAGGTGTAAGATGAAGCAGAGGAAATGGACGGCAGAAGAAAAATTAGCAATAGTCCTTGAGGGGCTAAAGGAAAAGAGGTCAGTAGCTGATATATGCAGGGAACATAAGATCAGCCAAACCTTATATTACCGATGGAGGGATAAATTTCTTGAGGCTGGCAAAAAAGACTTATGAATGCCTCATTAGACGATAATCATTATAAGGCAGAGATAGAGAAGCTTCAGAAGATCATTGGCAAGCAAGCTATAGAAATAGAGATTTTAAAAAAACAGAGAAGCTATTAAAAACAAGATAGAGGCAGTAGAGATGCTTAAGGAAGCTGGATACACGATTAGAGACGCCTGTAAGGCTTTAGGTGATTTTGAATTGGGATTGAGAGCAGTTCGGCTTGGATTTGGTTTTTAGACACTAAAGCTGGCAAAAGGAAGATGCAGATAGTATAATTTGAAAGTTTAGTCTGCATATTTCAAGATGAGCGTTATTTTGGGAATAAATGCGTTCCATGCCGGTGCCGCTGCTGCTGTTGTCGTCGATGGTCAGCCAGTGGCTGCGATTGCCGAGGAAAGATTAAACCGCATAAAATATTATGCCAAGTTTCCAAAACTTTCAATCTTGCGATGTCTTGAAATTGCAGGTTTGACTTTGGCAGATGTTGATGTTGTTGCGGTAGGACGCGATTCTTCGGCAAATTTGCGTAAAAAGTGGGCTTTTGCTTTGCGTAATCCTTCGAGGTTATTGAATCTAGCAAGAATAAGAAAAAAAAGCAAGATTTTCGATGATTTGAAAAGTTTGATTATATCTGAACTCGAAGTTGATGAGACAAAATTAAAATTCAAAACTTACAATGTTGAACATCATCTTGCACACACCGCAAGTGCTTATTTTGCAAGCGGATGGGAAAAATGTGCCGCCATTACGGTTGACGGTTCGGGCGATTTTGTATCTTGCATGATGTCTGAGTGCGAAGGCTCGGAAATACGTCCGATTCAAAGAATTTTTGTTCCGCATTCATTGGGAACGCTTTACACAGCTGTTTGCCAATTCATCGGTTATACAAAATACGGCGACGAAGGTAAAGTAATGGGACTTGCACCTTTAGGTGAAGATACTTATGCTGATTTCTTTGAAAACATGATTCGTCCGACAAAAAACGGCTTTGAAATTAATTCCGAATATTTTCTTCCATTTGGTTCAAATCAAGGAATGGAAATTGCTGAAAATGGAGAGATGATTGTTCACAGACTTTTTTCTGATTTGTTCATCGAGAGATTCGGACAGCCTCGCCAGCCTTATACGGAAATTACAAAGCGCGACATGGATATAGCCTTCGGCTTGCAAAAAGTCTTTGAAAGATACTATTTGTTTTTGCTTAATTCACTTTACAAGAAAGTTCCCAACGAAAGATTGGCATTAGCAGGCGGTTGTGCATTGAACAGCGTTGCCAACGGTAAAATTTTCACGGAAACTCCTTTTCGTGAAACTTTCATTCAACCAGCAGCAGGTGACGACGGATTGGCATTGGGAGCGGCTCTTTACGTCAGTAACTGTTTGCTGAAAGAAAACAAACGTTGGGTAATGAAAGATGCCTATCTAGGCGATGAATACTGCGATTCAGTAATCAAAAATGAGCTTGAAAGATACAAGGTTCCTTATCAGAAACTTGAGCGTGAGCAAATCCTAGAAATGACAGCAAACGAATTGGTCAAAGGAAGTGTAGTCGGATGGTTTCAAGGAAGAATGGAATGGGGCCCACGCGCTCTTGGCAATCGTTCAATTTTGGCTCATCCGGGTATTCCAAACATGAAAGACATTTTGAATGCCAGAATAAAACATCGTGAGTGGTTTCGACCATTTGCTCCCTCTGTCTTGGCCGAGCGGCAATCGGAGATTTTTGAGCAGAGCCATCCATCACCTTTCATGCTCCATGTTTACAAAATTCGTCCCGAATGGCGTGAAAGACTTTGTGCCGTCAATCACGTTGACAATACTGGAAGGTTACAATCGGTGGCACGTGATGAAAATCCACTTTACTACGACTTGATAAAAACTTTTGAAAAGAAAACGGGAATCCCAGTTCTTCTAAACACAAGTTTCAATGAAAACGAACCAATTGTTTGCAGACCTTCAGAAGCAATCGAATGTTTCCTTCGCACGAAAATGGATGTGCTTGTTATCGGTTCATTTTTTTGTAGAAAGGACGACTAATTTTGAAAAAGTTTTTCCGAGCGTTTTTCAGAGAAGCAAAGATAAAGCAAATGAAGAATTGGGTAGTAGAAAAGATTCCTGAACTTTCAGGGTATACCGTTGAGTGGGCTGAACCAGGAAAATTTTATCTCTCAAGTAGAAACGAGCTCTTTTACTCACCTACGCTTAAACCTCCCTTTGAGAGAATTGCTACAATTGACGCTCCGTTTTGGAAACGGATTGCAAGTAATTTTAGGATTGCTCAAAGACTGTTGCGTTTTATGGTCACCAACATAATTCCGCTTAGAAACGGAGATCTGTTCGTTACTTTTGATAAATCTGTTGGAGTTGTCAATAACGGGAGATTTCAGGTGTTAAAAGGGCTTGTTCGACCTTGCCGTGTCTTGCGTTCAGCCTGTGCGATTGATGCAGAGGGAAACATATTTTTCGGTGAATATCTTGCAAACAAGGAGCGTGGAGAGATCCGGATTTACAAATACACACCTGGTAACGATGCGCTTGAAATCGTATATGTTTTTCCACCGAAATCAATTCGACACATTCACGGGCTTTATTTCGATCCTTATACAAATTCGATTTTTTGCCTAACTGGAGATGCTGAAGAAGAATGTAAAATTTTGCGTTCTTTCGATGGTTTCAAAACAATGGAAGTAATCGGGCAAGGAGATGAGACGTGGCGCGCTGTGAGTATTTTGTTTGACGAAAACTATTTTTATTATGGAACAGATGCAGAATTCCTCACCAATCGTATTTTTAAGGTAGATCGTAGAACGTTTGAACGAAAAACACTAGGCGAAGTTAACGGGACGGTTTTTTATTCAAAGAAACTCGGCGGAAATTTATTTTTCGGGACAACAGCAGAAAACGCACCAAGTCAAACAGAAAATGTCGCTACACTTTGGCTTATCGGCGAAGATGAAAAATGCCGAAAAATTGCCTCGTTCAAAAAAGATTTTTATCCGCAGACGCTTTTTATGTTCGGCATAATCCATTTTCCTTTCGTTAATGATCTGCAAAACGAGCTTTATTTCTATCTGGTAGGCGTCGAAGAAGATGATCAAACATTCAAGGTCAAATTTATTTGAAAATCTGAAAAGCGGAAAAACGATTTAGTGCATCGTCTGTTTCGGGAGTATTTTCCAGGCAACCGATGTTTACCCTGAAAACGCATAATTATGTCTTGCGATAAACTTTTGCTACTGCCTCGTTTCTTCGGTAAGAGCTTTCGGCGAAAGCCGTTTCAAGAAGACCGAATCGAAAACCGATGAAAGAACTGAAAAAAGTAGATGGGAAAAAAGACGAAAAAAAACAAATGATCTGCAGAGGAAACATCTGCTTTTTGCTTTTGGAGTATTATGGTGGCAGAGGTTAGTCTGCTGTGAGGTCTGTGAAAATGCTCTTTTTCCGTTGAGCTTTCGGTGCAGTAGTTACCGATTTTAGATCTTTCCATTGATTTTCTTTAGGTTTTTTCAACAATAAAGTTTTCGATTGTGAAACTAACGGAGAAATTCGGCATTGAAACCGACGGAGAATCTAATCGGAAAAATTTTACGTTAGGAAAAACCGTCTTTGGAAAGTTAGTCCTAAAGAATTTGTTCGTAGGACTCTTATGTTAGTTTGTGGTGTTGTGAAAGGGAAGTTATAATCTTGTCTAAAGGATTTTTTGAGATACAGGGAAGGGAATTAGAATTTACTTAGAATTTTTGTCAAAAAAGTTTCTTAACTGACTTGCAAATTTTGTTGGTCGTCTGTTATTATTCAGATTTTACGAATTGGCTTATTTTGTAAGTAAGTGCAAGGGTGGTCGAGCGGTCAAAGGCACCAGGCTGTAAACCTGGCGGGATTCAATTCCCTACGTAGGTTCGAATCCTACCCCTTGCACCAGCAAGATTTGATATTCAAAGAGCGGGAGTAGCTCAGTAGGTAGAGCATCAGCCTTCCAAGCTGAGGGTCGCGAGTTCGAGTCTCGTCTCCCGCTCCAAAGTTTCTAAAAGGGCGCGCCCAAGTAGCTCAGAGGTAGAGCGCATCCTTGGTAAGGATGAGGTCACGGGTTCAATCCCCGTCTTGGGCTTTTGATTCTCTTTATCCGATGCTCTAACATCAAAAGATCTTGAGGTTCACTAGATTCTGAAATTCCAGATGAGAAAATCTTGCTGAGGTAGTTTTACGGAAATTTTATTGAAACAAACTAACAAAATAATTTTTAGGAATTTTGTTTTCGGAGAAAGATAGAAAATGACAAAAGAGAGATTTGACAGAAGCAAGCCACACGTGAACATAGGGACGATAGGACACGTAGATCACGGTAAGACTACATTGACAGCAGCGATAACGAAGGTATTGTCGAAGAAGAATCCGAA